>OJDH01000001.1_pt1 | contig 253591 bp, 224 predicted proteins | sample 1592761 | NCBI WGS metagenome assembly OJDH01 (sample SAMN05416855, study PRJEB24817) | seawater metagenome | isolation source: Sea water | place: Canada:Atlantic | collected 2013-11 | reverse complement strand
GGAAACAACGGAAACAACGGAAACAACGGAAACAACGGAAACAACGGAAACAACGGAAACAACGGAAATAACGGAAATAACGGAAATAACGGAAATAAATCGAACAGGCTGCGTGAACCGGCGGTATTAATGGGAAGTCAAGAGCAACAGCCGGTCGCACACTATGGTTTTGGGCAAAGCTACCGCGGCCCGGCGTTGAAGAGTCTGCTTCCTCCCGCTAGTACTCTCAGTGGCACGGCTAGTATCGGTACTGCCGATGTTTCCTGGGGGCGCTGGAATCAGCCATATTCAGGGCGCGGTGATGGGAATAAAACAGGCCTGATCGGGGGTGATTATATCTATTCTGACGAGCTTACTCCCTATAAGAATATTCAAGTGCGAACCGGTGAAATGGTTTTCTCGCGTACGTTAGGCCAACAGCCGTTGTTACAGGACGGTGGGGTAAGGGTTATTGAGGCTACGGCTTTCCAGTCTCAGATTAAAGTCGACTTTGATCAGCAGCGGTTTACCGGCGTTTCCATGAGTGGTGACTTTAAGCAGGCAGGTTCGCTTTATCAATTAAGGGCGGGCATGGAACAGAGTACCGGCTTTGAGGATGTCTTATATGGTGCTGGCGCGATCGACCTGACGGGTACCGTGATCAAAAATGGCGTCCCGGTATCGGTTTCGGGTGGTATGTCGGCTGACTTTGTTGGGAAAAATGCCGACGGGATTATCAGTAGCTTTGGTGTTAAATCGACTGATGGACAGATAGGGGTTTCAGGGGCAGGTGGCTATACCCCTTAAGCGTGCGGTTCGCGCAAGATTACTGATATAACGCACCAGGGAGGGCTGGTTATGAAGCAGCGAGGCATACGTAGTCTGATCGGTTTGCTGATCACTGTCGTGGCTGTTGTACTGGCCTGGAAGGGAGTAAAGCCGGAGTTAAGTCAGCGCTTTGAGCTGGACCTTTATGATCTGCGATTGCAGTACTCCCAACTACATGACGTAGATCCACGCATCGTTATTGTTGATATCGATGAAAAAAGCCTGGCAGCGCAAGGGCGATGGCCCTGGGGGCGGGAGCGGATAGCTCAGCTGGTGCGGCAGCTGACGGATCACTACGAGGTTGCTCTGGTCGGCTTTGATACGACCTTTTCCGAACCTGACCGAAAGCTGACAGCGGAGCAGGTGTTGCAACAGTTTGATCAGACGCCTGAGGCTAATGTTACCCGGCAACGACTGAGCGCTTTACTGAACGACTTAACCCCGGATCGTGAGCTGGCAGAGGCCATTGAGGGCCAGCCCGTCGTGCTGGGGTATCTGTTTGACCACTCGAGCAAGCAGTTAAACGTTGGAGCGTTACCAGCGCCAGTGATGCTCGAAACGGGTGAGGGCACACTGACCACTGTGCCCGATGCAACGGGCCATGTAGCTAATCTTAGCCTGCTTCAGGCGGCAACACCTTGGGCGGGTTTTTTTGATAACCCCCAGGTTGATGTAGACGGTATTTATCGTCGGGTGCCTTTACTGCAGCGTTATGAGCAGGGTTATTACCCTTCATTGTCCCTGAGTGTCTTTATGGCGCTGATGGGGGAGTTCACCGTACAGCCTGTTTTTGAACACGACGCGACGGGGCAGCTGTCGGCGCTAACGGCGGTGGAAGTGGGTGCAGTACGTATTCCATTAAATAAACAGGGTAACCTGTTTGTGCCGTATCGCGGGCCTATGGGCAGCTTTCCCTACATTTCTGCCACGGATGTGCTGAGTGGTGAGGCTGATAAACGGCAGCTTGAAGGCACGCTGGTGTTAGTCGGTACCAGTGCGGCGGGGTTGCTGGATTTACGGGCCACCCCCTTACAGAATCGCTACCCGGGGGTCGAGGTGCATGCCAACCTGATATCAGCCATGCTCGATGAGCGCTTTCTGATGCAGCCTGATTACAGCGATGCACTGGAGTTGTTACAGCTGGTATTTACCGGTGCTTTGCTATCGTTAATTATGCCTCGTCTGTCGGCGTTGTGGGCCAGTGTGTTTACACTCAGCTGGACCGTGCTGCTGACCAGCTTGAACCTGTATGCCTGGCAGCATCTGGGCTGGGTGATGCCGCTGGGCTTTACACTACAGCTGATTATTACCCTTTATCTGCTTGAACAGACCTCGGGTTACTTTTTTGAAACCCGTAACCGCCATCGGTTAGCCTCACAATTTGGGCAGTATATTCCCCAGGTGGTGGTGGAGCGGCTCAACGCGGAGGGAGCGCAGGTGGAACTCAATGGGGAAAGCCGGGTGATGACGGTGTTTTTCTCCGATGTCCGTGGTTTTACCGGTTTATCTGAAAAGCTGACGCCACCGCAGCTGACCCGGTTGATGAATATCTATCTGACTCATATCACCGATATTATCTATGCCCACCATGGCACCGTTGATAAGTATATTGGTGATGCGGTGATGGCCTTCTGGGGGGCTCCGCTGAATGACCCTGAGCACGCTTTACGGGCACTGGATGCTGCGTTAGCGATGGATAAAGCGATGCCGCAGATCAATCGTGACCTGGCCGCCGCAGGCCTGCCTGCTGTTGCCGCAGGGATGGGGTTAAACACCGGGGTTATGAATGTGGGCAATATGGGGTCACGTTATCGTATGGCGTATACGGTTATGGGAGATGCGGTAAACCTGGGGTCCCGGCTGGAGGGGCTGACCAAATACTATGGTGTGCCCATTATTGTCAGTAGTGACACGGCAGATCAGGTTAAGTGCTACAGCTTTATGGTGCTGGACCGGGTTCAGGTCAAAGGCCGGGCTGAGCCGGTGGCGCTCTATCAGCCACTGGGCAGGACGGCTGATCTCGATGCACGAACCGTGGCACTGGCTGAGCGTTTTAATGGTGCGATGCGGGCATTTCAGCAGCAGGATTGGGGCGAACTGGAGCGTCGGCTTATTAGCTTGTCGCGGGATGGTTTCAACCCCTGTCTGGTCGAGCTGTATCAGCAGCGTTTACAGCTCTATCGCCAGACGCCTCCCCCGGTGAACTGGGACGGCGTATTTGTCCACACCAGCAAATAAATGGCAGCGGCAGAGGCGTAGCAGTTCAGAGAGCTTCAGTCAGTGACTGTAAGCCCGGCAAGGTTGCCAGATCCGGCTCATCAATCTGTGAGTCGGCCATATGACTATCGGCAAAGCGCATATAAGCCCGGCTTTCTACAAAAAGTCTGAACAAGGGTGGGTCCAGCTGGCCGGACTCCACCATGCGGCCAATAATGGTTAATGCCTGAGATAATTTCATACCTTTTTTGTAAGGACGGTCCGGCGAGGTCAGGGCTTCAAAAATATCAGCGATACACATAATGCGGGCCCGCAAAGACATCTGCTCACCGGTGAGGCCATTGGGGTAGCCCTTGCCGTTGATGCATTCATGGTGGTTACCGGCGATCTCAGCCACATTAGCCAATGGTTTGGGATAGGGCAGGGCCGCCAGCATCTCCTGGGTAACCACAATATGATCCTGGATGACTTTTCGTTCCTGCTCATTGAGGGTACCGCGTCGAATCTTCAGGTTTTCAGCTTCATCAGCTGTCAGCAGTTGATGACTATCGCCAAAGTGGTCCGTCCATTTAATCTTTGCAATAGCCTCTATCCGCTTGATGGCCTCATCACTGAGAAACTCCCCACCCTTATTGATCAGTTCGAGAAAGGCCAGATCATCATCGACCTGCTGATAGCGTGTATTGAGAACTGCCTGCTGCAAATCGTTTTGCAGGCTGAGGATAAGCAAGTGCTGCTTATACTGTGCCATCCGACTTCTGATCAGTGTGATGCGATCATTGATGCTCTCCAGTTTGGTGCTCTTATCAATGATATGCTCAGGCGTAGCGATTTTGCCGCAATCATGCAGCCAGGCCGCAATTTTCAGCTCGTAGAACTCTTCGTCAGAAAACTGAATATCTGCAAAGGGCCCATCGCTGGCCTCGCAGACCGCCTGGGCCAGAATGGTGGCGATCGCGGGGACATTTTCGCAATGCTTGCCAGTAACGGGCGATTTACGGTCGATTGCCCTGGCCAGCATCTTGGTACAGGCCTCCAGCAGATCCCGCTGTGCATCCAGCAGCTTACGCTTGGTCAGAGCGGTTGCGGCCATAGAGGATATTGACTCGACCAGCAGCTGGCGGTGGGTAGAGAAAGGAATCACCTCTCCCTCGTCATTCTGGGCATTGATCAGTTGCAGCACACCCATCATCTCACCTTCATGGTCTTTCAGTGGTACACAAAGAAAGGACTTGGAATGGTAGTTAAACTGCCGATCAAACAGGATGGTGCCGGAGAAATCATACTGCTGGCAATGGTAAGCATCAGGTATGTTGATGGTGCTTTGCTGCAAAAATGTCTGAGCGACGACAAGCTTTGGGCTCTCTCCGTCGGGGCTGCGGTACTGAATGCCGGGTAACTCGATCGAGTTCATCCCCAGCGTGAGGTTTCGTACCACGGTGAAATTGAGTAGCCAGGGGTCGTGTTCGTCAAGGGTGTAAAGGGTGCCTGCATCACAGTTGGTGATTGCCATGCAGCCGTCGATCATCTTTTCCAGCAGGCGGGCATGGCTCTTTTCGGCGGTTAAAGCTAATGCTAGCTGGGCCAGTTGTTGTACGAGTTGCGTATTATGAAGTGGCATGGCGTCTATCCATTTACGGACCGGTAGTGAACTCTGATTGCCAGATACCCAAGTACAGCAGTCAGCAGACATGGTGTTCAGTCTAGCAGGGGTCTTTAAGTGTTCAATTTTTTGGTGGCCGTATTCTTGCTTGTACTCAATTGTGTTGTATCAGCGAATAAGTACAAAGTGCTTGCAGCTAACCGGCTGATTTGTGGATACTAACGCCCTTCAAAATACGACTGAGCCACTGCGCCGCCGGGTAACCGGGCGACAGATAAGGCCCGGCACTAGCACCCGAATACTGGAGCGATACAGATGCGTATTAAAACACTGGCGAAAGCGGCCCTGGCGGCGGCAGTTTTATCTTGCGGCGCAGCTCAGGCAGAGCAGGTGCACGTGGCGACCACAGCGATTGTTGAACACCCGGCACTGGACTCCGTGCGTGATGGTATTAAAGCTGCGTTGCTGGAAAATGGTTACACCGACACCACGCTGAAATTCACCTACGAAAGTGCCCAGGGCAACCCGGCCATTGCAGCGCAGATTGCCCGTAAAATGGTGGGTGATCAGCCGGATGTGATCGTTGCTATCGCCACCCCGTCAGCTCAGGCGGCGGTAAGTGCAGCCCGTGATATCCCGGTGATCTTTTCCGTGGTGACTGACCCGATGGGTGCCAAACTGGTCAGCAACATGGATAAACCTGGCCGTAATGTAACCGGCCTGTCTGATGCGGTGCCGGTGGCACAGCACCTGGCGATGATCAAAGAAGTGGTACCAGGCCTCAAACGACTGGGTATCCCGTTCAATCCGGGTGAGCCGAATGCGGTGTCGATTATTGCAGCCATGAAAGTCGTGGCGGCCGAGCAGGGCATCGAGATCATCGAAGCCGCCGCTCCGCGATCTTCCGATGTGATGATCGCCAGCCAGAAGCTGGTTGGCAAAGTCGATGCCATCTACACCACGCTGGATAACACCATCATCACCGCGCTGGAGTCGATCATCAAAGTGGGCATCGAAGCCAAAATCCCGGTGTTCTCTGCCGATACCGATTCTGTGGCCCGTGGTGCTGTGGCGGCGGTAGGTTTTAACTACAGTGATCTGGGCCGCCAGACTGGCGAAATGGTAATTGAAGTCCTTAAAGGCAAAAAACCAGGTGACATGCCTGTGCGCATCGCCGAAGGCACTGATATCTACGTGAACCTGAAAACGGCCCGCATGATGGGTGTTGAAATCCCTGAGTCACTGCTGGCCCGCGCTACCAAAGTGATCAAGTAAGCGGCTGACGCGGATATTCCTGTTTTGTAGCAGCCCGTTCCACCGGCGTCTGGGAGCCAGGCGTTAGCGGAATGAGTTGCTACAGGGTTTCGATGTGAATGTTTCGGATCGCTGGGCGTTGATCTTGTGAAAAATAGATATGCGTTAATTCTGATAGAACACCGTCTCTCCTGCGAACGCAGGAGCCCATAACCGCCTATGTATGCACCCCGCACTGTCGCTGATTTCTAGCGTAATTATGGATACCCGCGTTCGCGGGCAAGACAGTCTGAATGTGCTTATCAAAGGCTCAGTTATGTAGGTTCTACAGCTCGTTCCCATGCCCTGCGTGGGAACGCATAGCACTAACGTTACCTAACCCCTAATCTGACTCTCTATTTCAGGTACTGAATATGTCGATGTTTGCCTTTATGGGCACACTGGAGATCGGTTTTGTCTATGGCCTGGTGGCCATAGGCGTCTATCTCACCTTCCGCGTGCTGGATTTTCCTGATCTCACCGTGGATGGCAGCTTTACCCTGGGTGCTGCCGTTGCTGCAGCGATGATCGTCACCGGCTTTAATCCGTATCTGTCCACCTTCTGTGCTGCGCTGGCCGGGGCCAGTGCCGGGATGGTGACCGCCTGGCTGAACCTGCGCTTTAACATCCTCCACCTGCTGGCCAGTATTCTGACCATGACGGCGCTGTACACCATTAACCTGCGGGTGATGGGCAAGCCGAACGTGGCGCTGATTATGGAGCCGACGGTACTCAGTCCGTTTGAAGCGCTGGGGCTGTCGTCGATGTATCTCAAGGTGATCTTTGTCGCCGTGTGCGCGCTGATTATCGGTGGACTGGTAGCGTTTTTCCTCCAGACCCAGTACGGCCTGGCAATGCGTGCCACCGGGGCCAACCCGCGTATGGCGCAGGCCAATGGCATCGTCACCAAAGAGAAAATCTACGCGGGCCTGGCACTGTCTAACGGCCTGGTCGCTATTGCTGGGGCACTGTTTGCCCAGACCAACGGCTTTGCTGATTCCACCATGGGTATCGGCACCATTGTGGTCGGTCTGGCGGCGGTTATTGTGGGTGAAAGCCTGTTTGGCAGCCGCAATATGTGGGTGATTATCTTCAGCTGTCTGATCGGTTCCATCCTCTATCGACTGGCAGTGTCCATGGCACTGAGCGCCGATTTCCTCGGCTTTACCGCCTCCGATCTTAACTTTATCACCGCCGCCCTGGTGGCCGTGGCACTGATTTTGCCGCAGCTGCGCCGTGAGTGGAAAGCCCGCCAGGCAGCGAAGGAGGCGCAGTCATGATCCGCTGTGAGAACCTGCAAATTACCTTTAACCCCGGCCTGCCGACCGAGAAAAAAGCCCTGCGTGGCATTGATCTTGAAATCCCGGAAGGGGAATTCGTTACCGTGATCGGTTCCAACGGTGCCGGTAAATCGACCCTGCTTAATGCTTTGGCCGGTGATATTGGCAGCACCGGTGGCAAAATCTGGTTTGGTGAGAAAGACGTCACCCGCCTGCCTGCCACCGGCCGTACCCGTGATGTTGCCCGCGTGTTTCAGGACCCGCTGGCAGGCACCTGCGGCAATATGACCATCGAAGAGAACATGGCGCTGGCCTATGGCCGTACTGAACGGGGCAACCTGTCGTTTGCCCTCAACAGCAAACTGCGCGACATCTTCCGCACCCAGCTGGCCCGGCTGAATCTGGGCCTGGAAGACCGCCTGCATAGCGAAATGGGCCTGCTCTCCGGTGGCCAGCGCCAGTCCGTCAGCCTGCTGATGTCGGCCCTGCAGCCCAGCAAAATCCTGTTGCTGGATGAACACACCGCCGCGCTGGACCCAAAAACCGCTGCCCTGATCATGGATATCTCCAGCCAGATCATCGCCGAGAAACAGCTCACCGTGTTGATGGTCACCCACTCCATGCGCCAGGCGCTGGACTACGGTAGCCGCAGCCTGATGCTGCATGAAGGCAAGGTGGTGTTTGATCTGCAGGGTGAAGAACGCGCGGGGTATGAAGTGAAAGACCTGCTTAACCTGTTCGCCAAAGCCCGTGGCGATGGGGAAGAGCTGGACGACGATAAACTGTTGTTGGGCAGCTGATATCTCTGGCACTGAATAGCCCTGTTGAGGAGACTCAGCGGGGCTTTTTAATGGCGGCTGATCCCGCAAAACGCCTGCCATCAATCATCTCACCAGATGGGGCTGAACCGCACAGATTCCGGGGGCTTCAGTACCTTTAGTGACTTTCTGTCAAATTCCATAACCCTGTCTATAATGGTCAAGCGGGTTATTAACTATGGAATGGAAGGTAACTGAATGCCTCTTGATTATATAGCTCTTGGGTTGCTATTTTTCGTCACTATATTCGTGTTCTACGCAGTTATCGTCATTCATGATATCCCTTATGAAATTGCCGTACACCGTAACCACCCCCATCAAGATGCGATACATGTCGCCGGGTGGGTTAGTTTATTTACGCTGCATGTACTCTGGCCATTTCTATGGATATGGTCGACTCTCTATCGAGAAGATCGAGGCTGGGGTTTTTCCAGTACACAAGCCTCGCTGGATAATAATCAGTTACAAAAAGACGCTGCCATATCCACGCTAAAAAATGAAATATCGGCATTGAAACAGGAAGTTGAAAGCATTAAAGAATCAATGAAAGAAAAAGGAGGGGTGTGAAATGGATCTTCTAATAATTCTTACCTACTCAGGTTTTTGTGTTGTTATCTTTAAACTATTCAAAATACCGCTGAATAAGTGGAGCGTGCCCACCGCAATACTTGGCGGTATTTTTATTCTGAGCACATTGCTTATTTTAATGAACTACAACCACCCCTATGGGAAGTTTGCCAAAGAAATCTACATTACGGTTCCTATCGTTCCGGCAGTTAAAGGACATGTTGTTTCTGTGGAGGTGGAACCAAATGCTCCTCTGAGTAAAGGCGATGTTCTTTTTAAAATTGATCCAAAACCCTATCAATTCAAAGTCAATGAACTTCAGGCAAAACTGACGGCATCACTACAGAACACGAAGAAAACGGGTGCCCAGCTGGAGCAAGCCCAGGCCAGCCTCAAGAAATCAGAGGCCAATAGAGATTTGGCGCTACAAAGTTACCAGCGTTACGTGAAGGGTAACAAAAAGAGTGGCGGTGTTTTTTCTAAGAAAGATGTAGAAAACCGACGCCAGCGTTACCTTGCTGCACAAGCTGATGTAGAGGCCGCGCAAGCAAATGTAAATAAAGCCAGATTTGATAGTGAATCCACTATCGATGGTACAAATACAAGTGTTGTCCAGTTACAGCAGCAGCTTCAAGCAGCACAGTATGACCTGGAGAGAACCACCGTAGTCGCCCCCTCAGACGGCATTATTACCCAGCTGGCGTTGCGCCCAGGCTCGATGGCGGTGCCAATGCCCCTTCGTCCGGCAATGATTTTTATTCCAACGCAAAAACGGATTATTGCTGCAAGCTTTTGGCAAAACTCTCTTCAACGGATGGATAGTGGTTCTGAGGCCGAAGTTATTCTTGATGCCATGCCAGGAAAAGTATTTAGTGGCAAGCTTATCTCCGTCATCCCTGCGATGAGTGAAGCGGAAGTTCAGATCAACAATCAGCTGCTGTCTGCACGTCAGTTAAGTGATTTCGGACAGGCGATTGGCCTGATTGAACTGGATGAAAACATAAACGACTATAACCTTCCTCTGGGTGTTCAGGGGAAAGCAGCTGTTTATTCTGATCATTTCTCCCACGTGTCCGTTATGCGGAAAATTTTGCTACGGATGGTTGGGTGGCTAAATTATATCTATCCAATGAAATGATAGGCCGCTTTCTGATCTAAGGCTGGCGTTACAGCGTTGTTGATCAACATCCAGAAGATGATATTAACAGGGCCTGATATGGCTCATATGGGAAGGGTTGAAGATGAAGGAACTATTGCTGTCGATTGCACTTATTATCGCGTTGGCTGGTTGTGTGCAACAGCCCGCTAAACCTGATAAATCTAATTTTTCAGGTTATTTAGATACCAGTCAATATCAGGCGATGAAACGGGTTGCCATGAAATCTGGCCAGCCAGTGTACCGCTACATAGACCCCGGATTTAAACCGGGAAGTTACCATCATGTACTCGTAGAAAAAACGGTAACCTATCCAAAGGCGCAACCTACAAACCAGATTAGTGCACAGGACATCGCTACTTTAGAAAATAAATTGACCCAAACCATTACGCGCAGTATGAATTCAGCGCTTGCGCTGACCAGCACCCCGGGAAAAGGCGTATTGAGGGTTGAGTCAGCGATAACTGGGATTAAAGTATCTGACAAGGAACTGGCGGGTTACGAGTATATCCCGATTGCCTTTCTGGTCGCATCGGTGGTAAAGGAAACAGGCCACCGCGACCAGGCAGTGAAGCTATTCCTTGAATCCAGAGTCACAGACAGCTTCACGAATGAAATCGTAGCATTAAGCCTTAGAGAAATTCGTGGTGAAGATCTGTCCGATACCCGTACACAACTGAAGGCTGAACACTTGAATGCAGGCCTCACGAATGCGGCGCAGGATATGGTCTCAACTCTGCAAGAGGTCTTCACTCAATAAAGCCTTGCCATACCGGGCTGGCTGAAGAGCTGCCCGGTGCCAGGCTGCTCCCACAATGGCATCGCGAGCAAGCCGATTCCCTGTAGGAGTCCAGCCCCTGCTACGTCTACATCCGGGGAGGTAAACATACTATCATCGCCAGCAAGCTGGCTCCTACACCTGATGATGAAGCGTTTTACATGAGGATAGGAGGTGGGATGGACCGACCCTTAACTACCCTGTACCAGGCTGAAGGTGCTAACCCGAAAAAGAGGTCCGTCTTATGAAAGTTAAGGCGCTTGCGATCGATATTGCCAAATTTGTTTTTCAGTTATTCGGTACGAATGCCAACCATAAACCGGTGTACATCAAAAAGGTCACTCGGACACAACTACTGCAGCAGATCCTCAAGTTGGGGCCCGATGAGATGGTTATGGAAGTATGCAGCAGCTCCAACTACTGAGGGCGACTTACGGGAGGTAAAGTCAGCAAGGGTACTGAAAATGAGGCTGACTATCGGCCGATAACGCCATGAATATCACGTTCTCCTGGCAGGCTTGCGCGATTTTACGGTTTGAGGTGATTCCACGCGGGTCTTTACGTATCAGTTCTTATTATTTCATACACAGGTGATTAACGTAGGATATGTTTATCAGTTTTTATATGCTGAGGAATAATATTCATAATTAGGATAGCAGGAAGCATATAAAATATTTTTGTGGGCTCAAGTCTGTTGATTTAAAGTGGAGTTGTTTTGCTCTAGTAAGTTTAAAAAATAGGCTGAATATAAAATAACCAACACAGCCTTTTTTCATTATATAACTACACTATCCCAGATATAGGTCTTTTGTCTTTTTTACGGCTTCATCCAGTCGGTCACTATAGTTCGAAAACCAGGGCTGGTTTCTTAGATCTTCGGAATCACTGAAAATACTACCATCCGATTCATAATTAATAATACCATTCCTTGACTCCAGAGCCTGAAGAATTAAATTCACCAGGGGGTGAATTGTGCTAAAGTCTTCGGGCGTTTCACCAAGGTCATGCATTTTTAATTCATATGCTTGCTGCATTGAGGCGCGTTGAATGGCGAAATCTATAGAGCCAGCCTTTTCTTCGTTGCTAACCTGGTCAAGGAACTGTATACCGGCTTTAAATTGCTGGGCACTGTCTCCGAAAAAAGGGTCAATAAACTTATCACTCTCACTGATTGGCCCAGCATATAACCCCATGGCAAGCCCTTGTTGCTGGGACATTGTGCTTTGCGCTAAAGCTTGTTCATATTTTGTAAATAGACCACCTTCGTTACTCACAACTGCATATAAAGCGCGACGATCCAGCTCACCCATAAGGGAGTTTCTATCGGTCGCAGTAGCTGATCCTGCTACATAGGGCTTACCAATGTTATATAGCTTCTCATAATTTCTATCCAGGCTGGACCGGGCATCAATAGCAACTTGATTAAAGCTCTTCCCTGAAGAAAATGGCTCAGAAGCTGGACTACTTACCCCAGCCGCTATGTTCGTTGCTGAAAAACCTTCATAAGTTGGCATGAATTTTTCGTAATACTGATCCTGGCTGTTTGTTATACTATTATCAATGGCCTTGCGTGCATCGTTAGAAATAGAAACCACGTCTTTACCAGAGCTATCAGGCGATTTTTTTCTATTTTCAATGTCGTCGGAAGCTTTATCTGAATGACTTTTCTGAGCCTGAACATTGTATGTAGTGTTCCCTGGTGCATTTCCCTGTGTAGTGATCATATCAACTCTCCATTCAATTATTCACACTTCTTCAAAATTGGTATTACCTGTGATTCACCGTCAATACTAATTCTAGCACCCATATGACACCATTCGAGCAACTATACCATAGAAAAAACCAATTAAACTAGAATCTCACATTAGCCCAACAGGCATGCCTGCATGTAATTCATCGAGTGGGTGAGGTAAGAAATATTCTGTAAACATTAAGTCCTATACAAATGGTTTTATCACTTAGCTAGGATTAAACTCAATTATTACTAATAAGGGTTGCCTCAGTATTTGATTTTTACTGGGGGTTGTTTATAGAGCTTCATCCATCTATGTTTTTTACCGTATGCTTTGATAGTGAAAATCACATCATGTATAAGGTTTAGGTGTTAGCCCAATTTGTATATACGACTGTGCAGGTGAAGTTTAATAGCTTGGATGTCCAGTATAAGTGCACACTTACACCAATTAGGTACTCCAACGGTTACTGATAATTTAACGCTCTCATTGGCCTTATGATAATGTAGCTGACTGCCTGAACGCACGTAAACTGGCGGGTATTGTTCCCACAGAGCCACAATCCAGGGTTCACCCCAGTGATGGAAGAAAATCGACTTAAATCACTGTCCGGGATTAGTTAACCACTAGAGCGCTACAGAAGGTGGGCGTCGTGAGCAGATTCACTTCTATACCCGATGTTTCCCGCAAGCGCCCGCTTTCGGGTGATCAGAAGGGCTGATCGATGTTGTAAAGATGTGTAAATCTGGCTGTTAACCGACAGCAGATTCATTACTATGCAGCTTCAGTTTCCCTCATGCTACTGGATGCCGCATGCGCTGCCCAATGTTTAAGCCTTTATTCCTTGCCGTTACCTGTGCAGGCCTTGCCGCCTGTATGCCTGCCGAGATTAAACCCATTAATGCAACTGTGGAGCCGCCATCTGGCTGGCAGGCGGAACAGCCGCCGGTGCCGGTGGTGGCCAACTGGCTGGTGCAGTTACAAGATGCGCAGTTACAGCAATTGGTGAGCCAGGCGCTGGCCGATAACCGGGGCCTGGCGCAGCGTCGGTTGCAGGTTGAACAGGCGCGCCAGCAACTGGTGATCAGCGGTGCTGCCCAGTTGCCCACGCTGGACCTGAGCAGTGGTGCCAGCCGGGCGGGGAGTCGCAGCGGCGCAGGGCGCAGTACTGCGGACAGTTTCAGCCTGGATGGCCGATTAAGCTGGCAGCTGGATATCTGGGGCCAGCTGGATGATCAGCAGCGTCAGGCGCAGTTGAATCTGGCGGCGCAACAGGCCAGCCTGGCCGATGCGGAGCAGCAGCTGGTGCGTGATCTGGCGCGGGGCTGGTATCAGTTGCAGGAAGCGCAGTTATTGCAGGCGCTGTTTGAACAGCGGCGCAGTAATCTGCAGGAGAACCTCAGCCTGGTTCAGGCGCGCTATCAGCAAGGGCTTAACAGCGCGCTGGATATCTATCTGGCGCGTAATGATCTGCATGCTGAACAGGCGCGTATCAGCGCCCAGCAACAGACGGTGCTGCAGGCACGGCGGGTGGTGGAGCAGCTGCTGGGCAGCTATCCGGCCGGTTTGCTGCAGGCGGAGGGGCGTTTGCCGTTGCTGGACAGTGCGATTCCGGCGGGGCTGCCTGCCGGGCTGGTGCGCCGTCGGCCTGATCTGCAGGCCAGCTGGTTACGCCTGCTGGCAGCCGATGCCGCCGTGGCCATTGCCCAGAAAGACCGTTTCCCCGCCATCACCCTGACCAGCAGCCTGGGCAGTCGCAGCGATGCGCTGGCTGATCTGCTGCAGTCGGGTAATCTGGCCTGGTCGCTGGCCGGGGCATTAAGCCAGAGCCTGTTTGATGGTGGCCGTCGTGAGGCGTTACAGGCCCAGCGGCTGGCCGAGCGGCAGCAGCTGGAACAGGGTTATCTGGATACGGTGTACCAGGCGTTTGAGCAGGTGGAGAACCTGCTGGGTAACCAGAGCGCACTGCAGCAGCAGTATGGCTTTTATGTGCAGGCGCGCGATAACGCCGAAACCGCCGAAGCGCTGGCCTTTGAGCAATATCAGAAAGGACTGGCGAATTACACCACCGTGCTGGAGTCCCAGCGCCGGGCCTTTGATGCCCGCACGAACGTGATCCGCCTGCGCAGCCAGCTGCTGGTGAATCGTGTTGAACTGTACCGTGCCCTGGGGGGCGATTTTAATCCGGCAGCTGCCGCGACCGAGAGCGAAAACAACGCATGATCAGGAAGTTAGTTCTGCCCGTTCTGGTAATTATCGTACTGGGGGCGGCCAGCGCCTATGTGCTGAAAAACCCGCCCGAAGCGCGGCGTAAAGCGGTCAGCAAAGCCCCGCAGATCACGGTTGCTACTGAACAGGTGATGCCACAGAGCCTGCAGATTACCCTGCAGAGCTACGGCAAAATCCGCCCTCGTACCCAGAGTACGCTGCTGCCCCAGGTGGCTGGTGAGATTGTCTGGATCAGTCCGAAATTCCGTAGCGGCAGTTTCTTTGAAAAGGGCGAGCCGCTGCTGAAAATTGATCGGCGGGATTATGAAGCCCAGCGGTCCTCAGCCCGTGCCAGCCTGGCCAGTGCCCGGCAGAAAGTAGCGGAAGAAAAGGCCCAGGCCGAGCAGGCCGCTCAGGACTGGAAACGGCTGGGTAACCGCGCTGCCGCGCCGACTCTGGTGCTGCGTAAACCGCAGCTGGCCTCGGCCCGTGCCGCGCTGGACTCCGCCCGTGCGGCGCTGAAAATCGCCGAGTTGAACCTCTCCCGCACCGAAATTCGTGCGCCCTATACCGCCCGTGTACTTAACAAGAGTGTGGATATTGGTCAGGTGGTGTCCAGCGGCACCAGCCTGGCGACCCTCTATGCGGTGGACTATGTCGAGGTGCGGCTGCCGTTGCAGAACCGTGATCTGAAATATATTGATCTGCCTGAGCGCTATCGTTTTGATGACAGCGGGCCGCTGGTACTACCGGATGTCACCCTGGTGTCCGAGCTGGTAAGGCCTGAGCGTTGGCAGGGCAAGGTGGTACTGACTGAAGGGGCAATCGATGACAGCAGTCGCCAGCTGTATGTGGTGGCACAGATTGATGATCCTTATGGCAAAGATGCTGCCGGGCGGGTGCCGTTGAAAGTGGGCCAGTATGTGACCGCCGAGATCCAGGGCCGTCAGCTGGATAATGTGCTGGTGATTCCCAACCGGGCGATCTATCAGGGCAGTTATGTCTATATCGTCACCGAAGGGGTGCTCAAGCAGGTGGCGGTGCAGGTGGACTGGCAGGATGATCGCCAGGCGCTGGTCAGTGGCGGGCTGAAGGCCGGGGATGCGCTGGTGGTGACGCCGCTGGGTCAGGTGGTATCGGGGACTCGTGTGCAAGTGGATGCGCCGAAACAGGAGCCTGAAGCATGATCAGCTGGTTTGCCCGTAACCATGTCGCCGCTAACCTGTTGATGCTGACCATTCTGTTTGCCGGTTTGCTGTCACTGAAATACCGCATTCCATTGGAAGTGTTCCCGGATTTCTCGGTCGATGTGGTCACTGTGAATATGAGCCTGCGCGGGGCCACGCCGGAAGATGCCGAGCAGGGGCTGGCGGTGCGGGTGGAGCAGGCGATTGATGATCTGGAAGGGATCAAGCAGATCAACAGTCGTTCCGTCGAGGGTTCCAGCCGGGTCACCATTGAGATCGAGTCCGGCTATGAACCGCGCAATATGCTGGCCGATATCAAATCACGGGTGGATGCCATCGGCACTTTTCCAGCGGAGGCAGACCGCCCGGTGATCTCGCTGGCCACCCGTAAACATGAAGTGATTACCGTTGCTCTGGCCGGTGCGCTGTCGGAGAAAGAACTGCGTCACTACGGTGAGAAAGTGCGTGATGATCTGCTGCGTCTGCCGCTGATCAGCCAGGTGGCGCTGGATGGGGTGCGTAATTACGAGCTGGCGGTGGAAGTCGAGCAGGACCGGTTGCGTGAGTTTGGCCTGAGCCTGAAAACCATCTCTGAGCGGATCGCGGGCAGCTCACTGGATCTGTCGGCTGGTAATATTCGCACCGATGGCGGCGATATTCTGATCCGCTCCAAAGGCCAGGCGTATAACCGGGCCGAGTTTGAAAACACGGTGATTAAAACCAGTGCCGATGGCAGCCTGGTGCGGCTTAAAGATATTGCCCGTGTGACGGATGGCTTTGAAGAATCGGCCCTGCGCAGTCGTTTTAATGGTGCCCCTGCGGTGATGGTGGAAGTCTATCGGGTGGGCAATCAGAGTGCGATTGCGGTGGCCGATGCGGTGAAAGCCTATATTGCCGATCAGCAGCCGTTGTTGCCCGCAGGGCTGACGTTGAACTACTGGGATGATGATTCGCGCATTGTTAAAAGCCGTATTAAAACCCTGACCACCAATGCGCTGCAGGGCGGTGTGCTGGTGTTGTTACTGCTGACGATGTTCCTGCGTCCATCCATCGCATTCTGGGTTTTCCTGGGGGTGCCGATCAGCTTTATGGGGGCGTTTTTGTTGATGCCGCTGCTGGGGGCCACGCTCAATATCGTGACCCTGTTCGGCTTTATTCTGGTGCTGGGGATTGTGGTGGATGATGCCATCGTCACCGGTGAGAATGTTTACCGGCATATGCAGCATTCAGAGAACAGCCTGCAGGCGGCGATCAATGGCACCCGCGAAGTCACGGTGCCGGTCACCTTTGGCGTTTTGACTACTGTAGCCGCCTTTGTGCCGATGATGATGATGGAAGGGGGCCGTGGGGCGTTCTTCGCCCAGATCCCGATTGTGGTGATTCCGGTGCTGTTGTTCTCGCTGATCGAGTCTAAACTGGTGCTGCCCGCCCACCTCAAGCATATCCGGCTGCGGGATAAAAACAGCCCGCAGGGCCGGTTCTCCCGTTTTCAGCAGGGCTTTGCCGATGGTTTTGAGCGGGGCATTCTCAAATACTACCAGCCCTTGCTACGGGTGAGCCTGAGCCATCGTTATACCACCCTGGCGCTGTTTGTTGGGGTGTTCGTGTTAATCATCGCCATGGTGATGAGCGGCTGGACCAAATTTATCTTCTTCCCACGGGTGCAGAGTGACACGGCACGGGTGTCGTTAACCATGCCCAGCGGCACGCCGTTTGAGGTGACCGACCGCTATGTGCTGAAGATGGTGAATGCGGCTGACGTGCTGGCTGAGCGTTACCGGGATAAAACCACTGGCGAAAGTGTGGTGCGCAATGTCTACGCCACTACCGGTGCGGAATACGGCCGGGTGCGAATGGAGCTGCAGTCATCGGAAACGCGTGACGAATCACTGAGTACGCGACACATCGTGGCCGAATGGCGCAAGCTGATCGGCCCGATTCCTGGTGCCGAGTCACTGTATTTCCGGGCCGAGATTGGTCGGGGCGGTAACCCGGTGGAGGTGCAACTCAGCGGCAGTAATATTCAACACCTTAGTGCCATGGTAGAGCAGGTGAAGGCGCAGCTGGAGACCTATCCGGCGTTGTTCGATATCACCGATAACCTGTCGGACGGTAAAGAGGAATTGCAGCTGGAACTGACCGCTCAGGCGCACCTGTTAGGGCTGAGTCGTAGCGATATTATCCGCCAGGTGCGGCAGAACTTTTTCGGCATTGAAGTACAACGAGTACAGCGGGGTCGGGATGATGTGCGGGTGATGGTGCGCCTGCCTCTGGCTGAACGGCAGTCGATTAATAATCTGCAAAGTGTGCTGATCAACACCGTTCAGGGCCAGGTGCCGCTGGCGGATGTGGCCCGGCTAGTGCCAGGGAATAGCGCCGCTGCGATTTACCGGGTCGATCAGTACCGTACCCTCAGCGTGACTGCCGATATGGATAAGGGCAATGTTAACGCCACCGCGCTGCAGCGCGAGCTGGATACCTTTATGGCCAATCTGGTGCAGCAGTACCCAGGCACCCAGTACAGTCTGGAAGGGGAGGCGCGTGAACAACGTGACTCCTTTGGCTCCTTGCTACTGGGACTGGGTTTTGTGCTATTTGCTATCTACAGCCTACTGGCGATCCCGCTGCGCAGCTGGGTGCAGCCGCTGATTGTGATGTCGGTTATCCCGTTCGGCATTATCGGCGCGATTCTGGGCCATGGTCTGATGGGGATGGACCTGACTATCATGAGCCTGCTGGGGCTGATGGCGCTGATCGGCGTGGTGGTCAACGACAGCCTGGTACTGGTGGATTTTATTAACCGCCAGCAACAGCTGGGCGTCGGCCAGAGCCGCCGCGAGCTGATGCTCAACGCGGTACTCACCGCCGGTGCCAGCCGTTTCCGCCCGGTGATGCTGACCTCGCTGACAACGTTTATTGGCCTGATGCCATTGCTGTTTGAGAAAGCGATCCAGGCCCAGTTCCTTATTCCCATGGCCGTCTCGCTGGGCTTCGGCATTATCTTCGCCACGCTGATCACGCTGATCCTGGTGCCGGTCAACTTTATGTTGCTTGAAGATTTACGCATGGGGTGGCGCTGGTTGAGAGGGGAGGATGATGACGATAGAGGTTCGCCAGAAGGGTCGGTCGTTGAAGCGATTAATGGGCAGAAAGACCGGGTTGCGTCGCCTTGAAGTGAGCCTGTTTGGGGTCTGATGATGGGCACATCGCTTCGCTCTTTTGCCCATCCTACGGTCTGGGAACGAGAACACGGCCCGGTCGGCACTGTAGGAGCGAGCTTGCTCGCGATCAGAGGAATCGCCAGCAAGCTGGCTCCTACGAGGGCCGGCAGCGTCGGGGGGGGGCGGTTGGTTGATCATTGTGCTGGTTAAAAGTGATGTCGCGCAGCGCAGTAAAAACGTGCCGGTTACGATGCTTTTAGGTCGCCGACTGTGAATGGCCCGGGCATGGCCTGCGGCAGACGCGATCAGAGTGAAATTTGTCTGACCGAGGGACGAGGGAGTTTATTTCACTCAGCGACTGACGCAGGACAGGCACGGAAAACGCCATTCTTTGGAGGCGATGGGGGTTGCGAGGGGGCTAGCCCCCTGGCGCGCCAGCAGGCAAGACCACAACCCGAAATCGGCACATTCTAGCCGCGATAGCCCATTGCAGACTGGTCGACAGTCGCCTGTATCAAACAGCATCAAATCCCCAGGCTATGCAGCACCACGTGGAACCTGGGAACGAGAACACGGCCCGGTCGGCACTGTAGGAGCGAGCCTGCTCGCGATCAACGGCTATCGCCAGCAAGCTGGCTCCTACACAGCGTCGTGTTTAGCTGAACACGATGTAGTCGACAGTCAGATCCAGCAGATCTTCACCGATGATCTCTTCAACCGGTGCAGGTGTTTTACCAGCCTTAAACTTGATGTAGGCCGTAACCAGCATCACCAGATCACCGTTCTCTTCCTGAATCAGGACCTGATCGCTGTCGATCGCTTTTTGAAGTTTTTTCTTCTGACTATTGGAAACCGAAATTTCTTGAATGCTCATAGCTATCCTGATGAGTGAATGGGCGGTATAGCGGCGCAGTATACCTTAGTTTGAACCCCGCGTTTGCCTGTTTCAGAGGCTACCCAGCCGCTCACTCAGCGGTACACCCCCTTCAATGCCTTTGAACCACTTATACATCGCTGGCTCGCCCTGATTATCGACATTCGGTGCCTGGCGCTGCTGGTGCAGGTCGGGGATATGGACGGTACGCATTTCAACGCTGAAGCGGGTGGCCTGGGTGATGTTGACGGCGCTGGCGTGCAGATGCGCGCTGGCAAAGTTGAGAACGTCACCGGGTTGCAGCATGATTTTGACCGCACCGCTCTCATCCACCGGTTCGATGGGCTGGGGCGCTGAGGGATAGGCGACCTGGCGTTCAGCTGCACTCTGGTTACGGCTCTCCAGATAATCAGTAAAGCGCCATTGGCCTGTGTTATTGGCTAATGGTTGCTGCCAGTACTCAGGATAAAAGGTGATGCTGCGCTCCGACTCCAGTGGGTAGATCGGGGCCCACCAGTTCTGCTGGCTCTGGATGTTGCTGCCCCAGCTGTCGCGGTGATGGCCGATGGCGGCGGTCATAGCCCCCTGGTGACTCTGGCGGCTGGGCACGATACGCATCGGGAAATGGTCATAACAGGTCTGGCTCAAATCAACACCACACTGCGCCAGTGCCTGAAAAAACAGAGCGCGATTATGGGCGCTGGTGCGAAACGTGGTCTGTGCCTGACCGGTCAGTTCCAGAAACTGCTCGGGTGCTAGCTGGTGCTGGGCAAAAACAGGATCCAGGCCATTCAGTACGCGACGTAACTGCTGGTCAGTTTCCTCAATCAGTTGCGCCATAGCGGGAATACTACGGTAGATAAGCAGGTGGCCGGCAAACAGCAGTTCGGCGCGTTCGGTATCGGTTAGTGGCTGATCGAGGTAAATAATATCCATGACAGGGAGAGCCGGTTAGTGAGGTGAAGGGCGACTTTACACCGTCGTTTATTGTGCTGGGCAGGGACAGATTTCCATAAAATAGCGGTGAACGGACTGTATCTATATTTGTGTTACATCTGGGCGTGTACAGGCTGCCGTTGATCGGTATGATCGGCGGCCATAGTCCGGGGAGCATCTGTTCGGCCCGGTGTTAAGATCAGAGGTAAGGATGTTATATAACGCTGTCGGGCTGTTAAGTTCCGTGTTCTTTATTGGTTGCCTGTTTGGGCTGGTGGATCAGATTCGCCGGATTCGCCGACGTAAAGCCTCGACTGAAAATCAGTGGGCAGGTTTCGCGACACAGTCACTGTCGGCCAATGCGTTTTTCTCCAGCTTTATCGCCTTTTATGCATTCTTTCTGTATTCGATGATGCTGGATGAGATCGAGCCGTACATGTTCGTCACTCGTTTGTTTGCCGCGCTGATTACCTTGCTGGTGTTGTATGAACTCTATGTTGATCGCAAAGCGCTGTCGCAACGACTGCCGTTTATGGTTGGGGTGGTCTGCATGCTGCTGGCGATCGTGGCATATATCTACCGTCAGGAATTGCTGGTGGTAGGGCGTTCAACCTCGATTGTGCTGGCGGTGGGGGCAACGGTGCTGATGCTGCAGGGCGGTATTCAGCAGATTCGCAAACTCGCTAAAACTAAACAGACCGGCGCCTTATCGCTACCGATGAATGTGGTGTTTATGGCGAAAGATCTGGCCAATGTGGCGTTCGGGCTGGTGCTGGGGCTTGAGGATGGCTGGCCATTGCTGATGCTGGGCAGTATCAGTGCGGTGATAAAGCTGGTGATTATTGTGCAGTTCTTTCGTTACCGACCGGTGATTATCGGTAATTCGATTTCCAGCTGATGACGATGCTGCAAAGATAAAAATGGCCAGGCTGCATATTGCAGACCGGCCATTTTTTTACCTGTCAGTTAAGCTGAAAGTTATTCAGAGGTTGTGGTTTCATCCGGTGTCGACAGTGGGCGACGACGGTGCTGTTCCTGTTTATCCGGGAACATGGCGGTGAAAAACTCGGACCAGCCGCCGGTACGTACCCGCAGCAGATCGAAGCGTTCCGGGTCGCTCATCGCGCGGCTGAAACTGTCTGGCGAGGCGGTGGTGACGGTGAGGATATTGGCACAGGAGCCTTTGGCAAACTGGCGAATAATCTGTTTCACGCTGTCCAGCGGGAAATCTTCGGCGATGTTGAAGTCCGTTGGCGCACCGTTGGTCAGTTTGCTTACGCCTTCACTTTCAAACCCGGCCAGTGATTTGCTGAACTCGGCCAGCTGGTGTTCAACCGGTTTGTCCGAGGGGCTTGGGGTTGGGCTGAGGTCAGAGGCGATGGTCGCGTTCATACGACGACCATCGGCACTGGCACCGAAGCCCTGGCCCATTTCAACATGGTTTTCAAAGGTGCCGACGCCGGGCTGGATCTGAATCCCGAACGGGAATTCGGTGCTGCCCATCTCTTCGGCCAGCTGTTTCAGGCGCGCGCGGGTGCTTTCCATCGGTTCGGTGAAGGTCTGTACCGAGCGCTCCGCAATCGCTTTGATCAGTTCGTTGCCCAGCACATCAATGTCAGCTTCACCGCGACCATAGCGAGGCAGTTCCAGCGCGATCTCTCGCAGTCGTTTGTAGCGGTCGGCTTTGGCAGCGATACGGCTTTCGCCCGCCATTTGGCTGACAAACGGCTCGACCATTTTGTGGCCCCAGTCGCAGCTCAGACATTCCACCAGTTCAGGCAGGGAGGTCACGGCAGAGTCTTCATCGAACACCATTTTCTTGATGGCGTAGAGTGAATTAATGGTGCCACTGAGCGCGGTATAGCAGGGGCCATAGATGTTATAGCGCGCGCCACCGGCATAGTAATCCTGACCGCTGGCGATACAGTCGTCGATAAAGATCGACAGTAACGGTGATGGGCAGAATTGGGTGTTGGCACCAAAGGTACCCAGCTGGCCCTGAGCGGATTTACGGTTGTTCCACTCGAAGTGCTTGAGGTAGAGCTGATACAGCTCATCGTATGATTTGATCTCAGCCGGGTCGGGTGAGGTGAAGGAGATGGTCTGGCCACGCAGGTAACCCATGCCAGCAGAGGCGTAGGTGCGGCCTTTGTTCAGTGCCAGCTCCAGTGGCTGCAGGGTGTTCATGCCGCCCAGTGCAAACCAGTTTTCACCGGGGAACTGCGGTTCATAACAGCCATCACAGGCGTAGTTTCGGGCGGATTTTAGTGAGACGGTGGAGCTCCAGCGGCCCTCAGTATCAGCGGCCATATCCGGGCCGCCAACATTGTCACCACTCTGGCGAATCCCTTCGATAAACTGCTCATCGTTGAGCAGAATCGGGTGAGCACCACCGGACAGGATGGCCTTGGCGGCATCTTCGATGATCGCTTCGTCCATATCCGGGCGTACCCGCAATGACAGACAGGGCGCGTTCAATGGCAGACGCGCAGCGGAGCGCAGGCAGAGGCTGGTCAGGGTGTTGTAGGCGCTGGTTGATACTTCGGCTTCATCGGCCACGGCACCACCAACGGTCAGTTGCTGCACCCACTGGTTGACACCACCGCCCTGGGGGTAAGGGCCGGAACTGCCACCCATGGCCAGGTTGCCGAAGGCCTGATGATCTTCTACGTGCAGCCGGTTCTGCTGAACCTTCTCATCCAGTTTGATAAAGAACGCATCCATCACTTCCTGGGCTTTCAGCTCAGTCAGGCGTGCGGCTTTGGTATCGGCCTGGTAGAACGGGTAGAGCAACTGGTCGATACGGCCCAGCGAGGTCGGTTCACCATTAAGGTGCAGGCTGCAGTGAACGGTGTAGATCAGCTGCAACGCTTCAGTCATGGTGTCTGGCTTGTGGTGGGCCAGGCGCTTCATCCGTTTCTGGATGGTGCGCAGGTTGTGACGTTCCTGACGCTGGCCCACTTTGCAGCAGGCGCGTTTCATCTGGCGTGCCAGCTGAGAATAACGCAGGCAGTAATCGCTGATGCCTTTGAGGGTGATAATGGCGGACTGGCAGAGCTCTTTGGCGCTGTCGCTGCTGTGCTCACTTTCCTTGGCGGTGATATCAGCGATCAGGCCATCAATACCACGATCAAGAATTTTGTCGAAGCCAGGGATAACGTGGCCCACGCCAGAGGCTTCACTGAGGCTGGCCATAAAGCCATCCATGCGTTCCGCATCGGACAGGTATTTCATGCTGTAACGACCCTGACCCAGCGACAGGTTAGGCATGCCGCCGACAATGATCTCTTCCGGTTCGATACGGAAGGTATCAGCACCGTTGACGATTTCAGAGCCTTCAGGCCGGTAGTGGCCACAGAAGGGAATCAGGCTGCCATCGGCCAGGCGTAGCCGCTGGCCCCGGAAACCGTAGTCTTCGGAGGTGTACAGGTGCAGGGTCAGGCGGGTGGCCCAGCCCTTACGGATCATGATGGAGGTTTGCATGATATCAGCCGGGGCATCGTCGCCGTCATACAGCGCCATGTACTCGGTAATCGCCCCCATTTCCTGCTGCTTGCGATCGATATACCAGTTGTCCTGCCAGCGGCTGAAGGTGTTTTCCAGCAGGCTCAGAATGTGATTGCTGGGAGGATTGAACTCGGCCCGCTGCTCATCCGTCATGGTGGCCATGCGGTAGAGATAGTTTTTGTGGTTGTAGTACAGGTAATCGCTGTCGGACTTGTCGGTGAAGTGACGGTCCAGGCGATCCCAGTCCACACCGGGGAAGCGTTTCCACTGGTTATCAACTTTGCCCTGCCACTTGTTCAGGTAGTCAGGGTGCTGGTCCAGCTTGAGGTCTTTCAGGCTGGGGATATAGAAGAAGCCGCCCAGGTCAGATTTAACATGGTTGAACAGCCGGTCATTCATAAAATGCGCGGTGTCACCAATCTGGTTGTGCATGATGTTTTCAAGGATGCCCAGGCTGCGAGCATAACCGGCGAAGAAAATACCCTGCTCATCGGCAATGTTGCTGCCTTTAGGTGCCAGCGCTGGATTGTCCAGATAGGCCGAGCGCCCAAAGGGCATACCCAGCCGCAGGATTGGCGTGGTGTTGCCGTTTTCGTCCTGCATGCGGGCGGATTTGATATGGGAGCGGGTATCCCGATTGGGGATGATGGTGTCATCGGTTTTACGGCCAATGATGTCTTCAATCTGGCCTTCACTCATCATATGCAGCTGTTCCCAGTTGATCTGGAAACGCTGAGCCAGCACGTAAGAGGCCCCCAGGTGGTCGATATCTTCGTTGCTGACAACGGCATGTTTGCCGATGGTGACCGGGTCGGTCGGGTTATTGAGGTTCTCTGAGAACCGGCAGCCCAGTACTTTACCGGCAGCGTCGGGGTCGTTTATTGGTGAGCGGGAATTAGCCTGCTCGCTTTCCAGTGGGCTTATTTTGCCTTTCAGCTGCGTTTCGATCAGACCCTGGAGCGTGTCACAGGCGGCAGCATTATCACTTTTTATATGGAACCAGAGATCATCGCCAGAATCCTGAAACGACTCACTGGAACGCTCAAATACGGTCGAACTGTCGCCTTCACTGGTAGGGAAGTTGAGCGCCAGGCCCTTAGGTAGCGGCATATCATTATCCAGGCTCAATTTGCGCCACAGGCGAATGCTGACACCCAGGACGACGGAGCTGTGCTGCTGGCGCAGGCTTTCATCGGTATGAATCTGACGGCGTAGAAAGGCCATCAGATTGCTCAGGTCATCCAGGGTGATGCTGTCGGCTGTCAGTGTTCTGGCCAGTGCGAACACGGCGAAAGGGGAAGGGTAAACCAGCCCTCGCTGGGTGAAATCCCAGAGCTGTTTATTGCGGTCGCGAAAGTCGAGTTTGGCAAAGCCGTCAGGGTTGATACGGGTACAATCTTCCATGTTACCGATCCTTCTATCTATATCCATTTTGTTTCAGGTGTCTGAAAGCTGCTGATCTGTCAGCCAGGCCCTTGCCAGGGTGCCCCCGGACGCGTCGATAATCAGTCCATCAATAACTGAGTGAACAGGCAAGCATTATCGTGTGCAGTTATGATCGAGGTTATCAAATGCGATGAACTTTCTTAGCCAAAAGGGTTGCTGCTTTACCCTGCGATTTAAGTGATAACAAGGTGACGCCCCCCCTGAAAAGGGGCATGCTAAACGACATTTTTCAAACTGCTGAAACGGACCGGAGGGTACAGTGAAAAATATATTGGCAAATTCAAAGGAAGATCTTGGAACAATAGATGCTTTGATTAGTAAGCGCACACCTGCTTATCGACAGGCATATAGTGATCGTTCTGCCTGGTTGATGGCATGTTTGTCTGAACTGGCGTATCTGAAGTTTAATCCTATGTTTGCAAACCAGTCTCAGGAAGAGCTGGCTAAGGTCATCACAGGCTTAATAGAAAAAAAGAAAGCTTCTTCATTAATTAAAATGATCGAGATGGTGGGGTATGACCCCGAGGAAGAGAAAGAAAAGCTGGAGGCTGAACTTTCATTTCTGGGAATGAAACTGATCAAGACGTTCGACTCTAATGGCACCCAGGCCATCATTGTCGAAAATGATAATTTGATTGCGCTGGCATTCAGGGGAACTGAGTCCACCAGTATCAAAGACATTAAGTCAGATACCAAAGCGACCTCTACCCGCTGTGAAAGTGGCGGTAAGGTGCATAGCGGCTTCAAAGAAGCCTACGAAGAAGTGTCATTTGATATTCAGACGTATCTGGACTCCATGGATGAGATCAGAAAGCCGCTGTTTATCACCGGCCATAGCCTTGGCGGTGCGCTGGCCACCATTGCTGCCAAGCGGCTGGAGTACCCGGGTGGAATTGCGGCTTGCTATACCTTCGGTTCACCGCGGGTGGGGAATCAGGAGTGGGTATCCAATATCAAAACTCCGCTCTACCGACTGGTTAATGCAGCAGACTGCGTGACCATGATGCCACCAGGCGAAGAGTCGATTTCTGTCGTCAGCGCAGCGGTGAAACTGGTGCCAATGGTGGGTGAGAAAACGCGGAATGTGTTACTGACGCGCTTTGGTGGCTATTTACACGGCGGTAATATGCGTTACCTGACCAATTGCCAGAACAATAATTACGACGAAGTGGAGTTGTTGTACTCGGTGAGCTGGTTTTTCCGAATGAAAGCGTTAGTAATTAAAAGCCTGCCATGGAAGAAGCCCCTGACGGACCATTCAATCAGTATTTATCGGAAAAAACTGCTTAAGGTCGCTAATAACCGAAATTAGTCGGGCTCCGGCCAATGTATAAATATGTAACGTGCGGGTTGTTGTTAAACCCGCGGGTACGGTGTTTTGAGTAGACTTTTTTGGCTAAGCCTACCTATCGGTGCCTGGTTCTGCTAGGAACGGTCCACCTGGATACTACTGGCACTGTTAATAAACCCGGCGTGCCTTATATGTTATTAGTTTGAGTCAGAGTCTTGGCTTTCTCGAATCTGGATGGTAGCGTTGCGCCCAATAACGTGAACCCTGCTAGCAAGGAATGCATGATGTCCGTTGAGACGATTTTCAAAATAGCCCTTCATCCCTTTGTCCGCGAATCTATTGCCAGTTTACGAGATATGACGTCTCGTCAGGGGCAGGCGGGTGCGCCCTTTATGGACCAGGCGGACCGTTTTACGTTTCGTGGCTATGCTGTCTGTGCTGAAATTCGTGGCAGTCTGGAGGGGGCGATCGTGATGCATCACCATCTGGATACCGCCGTGGCCATTGGTAATGATGTGGCTCACTCGATGCTGGGTGATATGCATGAGCATACTGAAGTAGATGAAGAGCTGGGTAAAGCGCTGGCAGAGTGGGGCAATACCATTGTAGGGCGTGCAACGGACTTCCTTGGTAAACATAGTCTGGGGTTTAACTTCTCTGCCCCGGTATTTACCACCAAACTGGATGAACTCAGGCCGTATTTCTCTGGCGTTAAACGGGTGATTACCGTCCCGATCCAGGTGAATGGGATTGGTGAATATCACTTCCATCTGCTGGTCCGTGGTGGCAGCTATGAGGCACTGGAGCATGCCCGCATGCAGCAGCCCCAGTCGGAGTTGAGTTCCCTCGCCGAGGCGAAGGATAAACCTGGAGCCATTGCTGTTGCCAATACAGGTGAACGGCCTTTACCGTTTGAAAGCCAGATTTTGCTGGTTGACGACAGTGTGCTGATTCGCCGGGCAATTCGTGGTTTTCTTAATGAACTGGGTTACGGCGACATTATTGAGGCTCAGGACGGTGTTGAGGCGGTCGAGCTGGTGGACGAGGGCGGTATTGATTTCGTTATTATGGATGTGGTGATGACGCACATGAACGGTGACGAAGCACTGTCACTGATTCGTGATTCCTCGCCAAGCCTGCCGGTGGTGATGTTGTCGTCGGTGACGGATGAGATGGTGGTCGACGAGTTTGTTAAAAAAGGTATCTCCGGCTTTATCTTTAAACCACTGAATCAGGAAACCGGGCCCGGGATTCTGCGCGAGTGTCTTAAGGTGTAAGTCTGGAATAGTTGCGCTAAGGAACCTGACCCTGTGTCAGGTTTTTTTTGCTTGGCCAGGGCTCTGGCCGGTGGGTTGGGGTAAAAAAGGCTGGCCTTGCCGATTTCATCGAAAGGCCAGTCTTCACAGTGACGCCTGAAGTTATCCTTTTCTATGCGTTGGCCTGTGATCAAGGTTGGGCAGCTTATCCATCTGTCGCCAGACGTTCTCCGCTATGTTGCGATGTTATTAGAGCACGACAGGTTCTGGCGTGAATCACCAATATATTATTACTTTTGCATATATCGTGTTTGCAGAGCTCCCGTAACTCTGGCGTTAAACGGCGTAAGGGTTGTGCCGTGGCGTTCATGAGCTTCACTCATCCCGTCTTCAACCCAGCTCAATTGCAGTTTCGTTCACATCCAGGTATCGTTCGCGCTTCACTGGGTGTCGCTTGTATGGCAAGCGAGAGAACAGACCTGATGCTATATGGATGCATCCGGTTTCGATTGGGAAGTTGGTGCCTCGCCGGTTATGGCCGAGAATCCCGACACTGCCCCCGCAACGGTAAATGGGTCACGTTATTTCAGATGTCACTGTGCTGCTGGCATGGGAAGGCGAAGTAACAGAACAGCGATGTTCACCTATGAGTCCGGATACCAGCCTGGTGATGTGTTCTATGGTGTTGCGGAGGGCTTCACCTGACGGTAATACAAGCCAGTATTGCGTGTTATCTGCTTGGCTGTATTACAGTTTACCTCCCCAACTCCGCCTGTATTTTCAGACTCAGACGGAGCAATATTTGTGTTTAAACAACTGACCGCCACAGCCCTGCTGGCCACCAGTCTGCTTTCCAGCCAGGCTAATGCCCATTTCCAGATGGTGTATACCCCGGACACCCTGCGTGAGCGCGGTGGCCTGATCACCCTTAAACTGCCCTTTACCCATCCCGCTTCCAGCGGCTACGTGATGACGGTTGATAAGCCGGAGCAGTTTTTCTCGGTGCGCAAAGGCAAGAAAACCGACCTGCTCGACAGCCTCAAACCTATTCAGTGGACCAGTGGTGAAAACACCGGCCCGGCCTATGAGGCAACGGTAAAGCTGCGTGGCCTGGGCGATAATATCTTTGTCCTGCAACCCGCGCCGTACCTGGAGACAGAAGAAGATATATACATTCAGCAGATCACCAAATCCATCGTCAATGTTGGCAGCTTGCCGACTGACTGGAATGACGAGCTGGGACTGGCGGCCGAAATTGTGCCACTCACTAAGCCCTATGCGATCTATGAAGGTGGCACCTTTACCGGTGTGGTGAAAAGTGCGGGCCAGCCGGTGCCGTTTGCTGAGATTGAGGTGGAATACCTCAACTATGTGCCGGATATGAAGTCGAACGCCTTTGCGACCACGCCGACGATCACCCCACCGGGCCAGGCATTTATTACTATGACGCTCTATGCCGATGCCAGCGGCACCTTTAATTTCAGTATCCCGAAGGCGGGGCATTGGGGTTTTGCGGCGCTGGGCGTAGGGCCGGTGAAAGAACATAACGGCAAAGAACTGTCCCAGGATGCGGTGATCTGGGTGCAGGCCACCGCGGTTAAGTAACCGGAGTAAACCATGCATATTGTTGACGGTGCCCTGGCACCACAAGTGCTGATCGGCGGTGCTATATTGGCGCTGGCCGGTGTTGCCGTGGGGCTGAAAAAGCTCGATTACGATCACCTGCCACTGGTCGGCGTGCTGTCGGCGGCGTTCTTCGTCGCTTCCTATATTCACCTGCCGGTAGGGTTCTCCAGTGTTCATCTGATTCTGAATGGCCTGATTGGTGTGGCACTGGGCTGGGCGGCGTTTCCGGCGCTGCTGGTGGCGTTGATACTGCAGGCGGTGTTCTTCGGCTTCGGTGGTTTCCTGGTGCTGGGGGTGAATACCTTTAATATCGCTCTGCCTGCGGTGCTGGTCTGGTATCTGTGTCGGCCGGGTATTATCCGCAGCAAAACCCCACGCGGTGCGGCAATTTGGGGCGGTATCGGCGGCGCGTTGTCGGTGGCGCTGACCACCTTTATGGTGGCGGGCTCACTGGCGTTGTCCGGTGATGCCTTCTGGCTGGCAGCCAAAGCCACTCTGGTGGCGCATATTCCGATTATCGTGGTGGAAGGTTTTGTCACCGCGGCAGCAATAATGCTGATCGCACGGGTGCGGCCTGATTTTCTGCACCCGCTGGAGGATGAATAATGCGTCTGCTGACATTATTACTCGGCCTGCTGGCCGGGCCTGCGCTGGCCCACAATGTGGTGGGTGGGGTGTACGCCATCGGCACCGAGATTGAGGGCGAAGCGGGGTTCTCTAATGGCGACAGCGCCAAGCCGGGTTTGCTGGTCGAGGTGTTCGATGTGAATGGCACACGGCTGGGCAAAACCGAAACCGATGCCGATGGCATGTTCCGTTTTGATGCTACGGCGCGGGTAGAGCACCACTTTCGCATCGAGATGGGCTCCGGCCATGTGTTGCAGGTGAGTTTGCCGGTGGAAGAACTGCCCGAAGATCTGCCCGGCGGTGATGCACCCGCGGTTGTTGCGGTGGCCAACGTGCCGATTGCAACCGGTGTTGCGATCGATGCGAAACAGCTGCAGGCGGTGGTCGAAAAAGCCGTGGCCCGTCAGGTGACACCGTTGCGTAAAGAACTGGCAGCATTCAAGGAGAAAGCCGGGTTGCGCGATATTCTCGGTGGTATCGGCTATATCTTCGGTCTGTGTGGACTGGCGATGATGCTGCGTGAACGTAAGCAGCGTAAAGCCGCTGAACAGCGTTCCAGCGAGGCCGCTTAGCATGCCCCAGGCGCTGGAACACAGCGGCACCTCATGGAAAGGTCAGCAGCTTAAACATAAGCCCTCACTGATCGACCGGCTGGACCCGCGTCTGCGTATTCTGGCGGCCGCCGGGTTTGCCAGTGTGGTGGTGCTGTCGCACAGTTTTATCCCGCTGATCAGCGGCCTGCTACTGGCGCTGAGCATGGCGGTGCTGGCGAAACTGGCGCTAAAACGCACCCTGCGCCGGGTGATCGCCATGGACATGTTTATGATCTTCCTGATCATTATGCTGCCCTTTACCACCCCGGTGCCCGCCGGGGAGCAGCCGATGTTGCAGCTGGCCGGGCTGAGTGCCAGCTGGGCGGGGCTGTTACATGCCCTGCAGATCACCCTTAAAGGCAACGCGGTCATCCTGATTATGCTGTCGCTGGTCGGCACCATGACGGCCACCACCCTGGGCCATGCCATGGCCAGCCTGCGGGTGCCTGCCAAGCTGGTACACCTGCTGCTGTTCACCGTGCGTTATATGGATGTGATCGGCCAGGAATACAAACGGATGCGCCGGGCGATGCAGGCACGGGCCTTTGTGATGGGCACCAACCGTCACACCTGGCGAGCCATCGGCTACCTGGTGGGGATGTTGCTGATCCATTCGCTGGAGCGCTCGGAGCGTATTCTGGCGGCGATGAAATGCCGCGGCTTTAATGGCCGCTTCTATCTGCTGGATAACTGGCAGCTGCAACGGCTCGATTACCAATGCGGGCTGGGCTGGCTGCTGATACTGACACTGCTGACAGGAGCCAACTGGCTATGAGCGTACTGCTGCAAACCCGTGGCCTGACGTACCGCTACCCTCGGCGTGAACCGGTGCTGGACAAGGTTGATTTTGCCTTGCATAAAGGTGATCGACTGGCGCTGACCGGGGCCAATGGGGCCGGTAAAACCACCCTGTTTCATCTGCTGGTGGGGCTGAAAAAGGCCAAAGCGGGGGAGATTATCGCCTTCGGCCAGACCCGTCGTCAGGAAGCCGATTTCGTTGAAGTGCGGGCGCGAGCCGGGTTTCTGTTTCAGGACCCGGATGACCAGCTGTTCTGCCCCACGGTGCTGGAAGATGTGGCCTTTGGCCCGCTTAACCTGGGCAAAAGTCAGAGCGAAGCCATCGCCATCGCTCAGCAGACACTGGCGGAGCTGGGCATGGCGGGCTTTGATGATCGCATTACTTATCAGCTGTCTGGCGGTGAGAAGCGGATGATCACCCTGGCCTGTGTACTGGCGATGTCACCCGATGTGCTGTTGCTGGATGAACCCACCAACGCACTGGACAGCCAGGCCCGCCAGCGGCTGATCGAAACCCTGCAGGGCTTGCCCCAGGCGATGATTATTATCTCCCACGATGACGATTTTCTGGCTCAGCTGGCTAACCGCCGCCTGCATCTGGAAAGTGGCAAGCTGACTGACCCGGATGCCACCCCGGCCCCGGAGGCGCTGCATGGCTGAGTTTCCATTCAGTGCCGTGGCCGGGCAGGCGGGCTTTAAAACCGCCTTGCTGCTGGCAGCGATTAACCCGGCTATCGGCGGGGTGCTGGTCAGCGGGCCGCGAGGCTGTGCCAAATCGACCCTGGTTCGGGCGCTGGCGGATCTGCTGCCAGAATCACCGTTTGTGACCCTGCCACTGGGGGCCAGCGAAGAGATGCTGACCGGTACGCTGGACTTACAGCAGGTGCTCAACGATCAGCAGCTGGCGTTCCGACCTGGCCTGCTGAGCAAGGCCCATCAGGGCATGCTGTACGTGGATGAGGTTAATCTGCTGGCTGACCCGCTGGTTGATCTGCTGCTGGATGTCGCCGCCAGCGGGGTTAACCATGTCGAGCGCGACGGCATCAGCCAGCGCCACGATGCCCGCTTTGTGCTGATCGGCACCATGAACCCGGACGAAGGTGAGCTGCGTGAGCAGCTTAAAGACCGCTTCGGCCTGATGGTGGAGCTGGATAACCGTTACGCGCTGGAAGACCGGGTGCGCATCGTCCGTGCCCGCGACGCCTATGATCGTGATCCGGCGGCGTTTTGCCAGCAGTTCGCCGCTGAGCAGCAACAACTGCAACAGCAGATCCTGGCAGCCCGCACCCGGCTGGCCCAGGTGCAATGCGATGAGTCCCATCAACTGGAGATTGCCCGTCGTTGTGATGCGGCGCAGGTCGATGGCCTGCGCGGCGATATCGTCTGGTACCGGGCGGCACTGGCCCATGCCGCCTGGCGCGGTGTTGCCGAGGTGGGAACCGTAGATATTGATACGGTAGAGCCGCTGGTGCTGGCCCATCGTCGCCAGACGCCGCCACAATCGCCACCGCCGTCACCCCCTAAGAGCCCGCCGCCGTTTCAGCGCCCGCCGCCGCGGCCTGAGTCGTCACCGCCAGAACAGCAGGACCAGGACCAGCAACCCGCTGATGCCGGGTCGCAATCATCGGCCGGTGACTGGGGCGCGATGGGTCAGCTGCAGCACCAGGCGATTGGCAACCTGCCGGCACAGAATTACACCTCTGCGCCAGCATTAACGATGGCGCTGGACGGGCAGGGCGGCAAACGCTCTGGCCGCCAGCAGGGCGAAGGTCGTCGAAACGGCGCAACGGGCAATCAGCCCGACTGGTTCGCCAGCCTGGTGAGCAGCCTGCCGCAGTGGCCACCGCAACAGCTACGCTTTAAACAGCCGCGCACCGGGGCCATGTGGTTGCACCTGGTACTGCTGGATACCTCTGCCTCCACCCTGAGCAGCCAGTGGCTGGCACGGGCCAAGGCGGCGGTGCTGGAAATTGGCAAGCGGGCCTACCTGGCCCGTGAGCAGCTGGCCATCATTGGCTTTGGCAATCAGCAGACCGACACCCTGCTGGCCCGCGTGCGGGCACCGAAAGAACTGCACAGCCTGCTGGAGCCGATCCAGGCCGGGGGTGGCACACCGCTGCGCCAGGTGCTGGGCCAGGCACAGACGATGCTTAACCAGCTGCTGCGCCAGACCCCGGCGCTGAACAGCTGTACCTATCTGATTACCGATGGCCGCTGCCGCGATAGCGTAGCGGACCTGCAACTGCCGGGTCAGCGTTTGCTGATTGATACTGAACAGAGCAGCGTGAAACGGGGCCGGGGGCCACAACTGGCCGCCGAACTGGGCGCTGACTATCACCTGCTGAGCGAGTAAACCGAGATGACTGAAAAACAGACCCACGAACAGCGCATGGCGCGCAAAAAAGCAGTGATTGATGAGCGCATCGCTAAGGCTACGGAAGAGCGTGGCGTACTGATTCTGCTCAAAGGTAACGGCAAGGGCAAAAGCAGCTCGGCGCTGGGTACCATGGCGCGTTGTGTTGGTCACGGTAAAAAATCCGCCGTGCTGCAGTTCATCAAAGGCCGCAAAGAGACCGGCGAATTTCTGTTTTTCCGTGATCATCCACTGATCGACTGGTATGTGATGGGCCACGGCTTTACCTGGGAAACCCAGGACAAGCAGCAGGATATCGAAGCGGCGCAGCAGGCCTGGGCCAAAGCGGTCGAACTGCTGCAGGACCCGAGCTACGAAATGCTGGTGTTCGATGAGATGGCCTACATGTTCAAGTACAACTACCTGCCGCTGGAACCGGTGATTGAGGCGCTGCAGAACCGCCCTCGTAACCAGCATGTGATGATCACCGGCCGGGTGATGCCACAGGGGCTGGAAGATATCGCCGATACCATCAGCAACATCAAGGATGAACGCCACGCCTTCCGCCAGGGCGTGACCTCACAGGCAGGAATCGAATACTGATGAGCACCGCCACTGAAGCTGCCGTTTATTGCCCGGCCATGTTGCTGGCTGCACCCGCCTCCGGGCAGGGAAAAACCACTATTACCGCTGCACTGGCCCGTTACTTTCGTAACCAGGGCAAAGTGGTGCGGGTGTTCAAAACTGGCCCCGATTACCTCGATCCACAAATCCTCGCCCAGGCCTCCGATGGGCCGGTAGAGCAGCTGGATCTGTGGATGGCCGGGGAGAACTACTGCCAGCAGAAGCTTTATGAAGCCGCCCGCGATGCCGATCTGATTCTGGTGGAAGGGGTGATGGGGATGTTCGATGGCGACCCCTCCAGCGCTGATCTGGCCGCCCGTTTCAACCTGCCGCTGGCGATTGTAATGAATGTGAAGGGCATGGCCCAGACCGCTGCCGCCATCGCCACCGGGCTGGCCAGCTTCCGTGACGATGTGCAGTGCTGCGGGCTGATTGCCAATAACTGCAGCACGGCGCGTCACGCTGAACTGATTCGCGATCCGTTGCCAGAAACCGTACCGTTGCTGGCCTGCCTGCGTACCGATGATGCCGTTACCCTGCCGGAGCGCCATCTGGGGCTGGTGCAGGCTGAGGAAGTTAAAGACGAACTCGAACAGCGCTTCGAGCTGGGCGCGCAGTGGATTGCCGACGGTGCCGAACCGGGTGGCCTGACCGAACTGCCACCAGCGGTGCCGTTCTACCCAGCGCCGCTGCCGGTAGTTACGCCGCGTTTAGAGGGCCGCACCATCGCCATCGCCCGCGACCGTGCGTTCAGCTTTATCTATGATGCCAACCTGCGTCTGCTACGTGAACTGGGCGCTGAGCTGTGCTTCTTTTCGCCGCTAAACGACAGCGAGCTGCCGGACGCCGATGCCGTCTGGCTGCCAGGCGGTTATCCCGAACTGCACGCTGCTGCCTTGGCGGAAAACCAGCCGATGCAGGATGCGCTACGTGAATTCCACCGCCAGGGTAAACCGATGCTGGCTGAATGTGGTGGCCTGCTGTACAGCCTTGAGAGCCTGACCGACCTGGCTGAAAGCCCGCACCGAATGCTGGGTGTGCTCGGGGGCGAGGGTACGATGCGCGGTAAACGTGGTTGCCAGGGCATGCAGACCGCCATGCTGCCTGAAGGCGAAATCCAGGGCCACGCCCACCACCGCTCACGCAGTGATGGCACCCCGGACCCCATCGGCCATGGCCGCCGCCAGCGCCACAGCGCCCCCGGCGAAGCGATCTACCGCGAACGCGGCCTGACCGCCAGCTACCTGCACCTGTTCTTCCCCTCCAACCCGGATGCGGTGGCGCGGTTGTTTGGGGCTGAAATTGAGTCCTAAGTCCGTGATGGATCGCCATTCCCCTGTAGCAGCGACGTCCCGTCGCGTCAGCTTTGTGGCATCCAGGCCTTATGTGGCCTGAGTCCTCGGAAAGCCCGCAACCGCTGCGCTCCGGCCTCACCACCGGCACCTGCGCTACCGCCTGTGTGGTCGCCGCCGTGCAGCAGCTGCTGGGCCAGCACACCCTGGCCAGTGTTGAGGTGGTGTTACCACGGGGCCAGAAAGTTAGCCTGGAGATCATCGAATGCACGCTGCTGGCCGATAACCGCGTGCGCACCGCCACCATAAAAGATGCCGGGGATGACCCGGACGTCACCCACGGTGCCACGGTGTTTGTCGAGCTGAGCCTGATTGACACGCCAGGCATCCAGTTCAGCGCCGCAGCAGGTGTGGGCACTGTCACCCGTGATGGTCTGGTGCTGGCCGTAGGTGAACCGGCCATCAACCCGGTGCCCCGGCAGATGATCGGCGACCACCTGCAACGTTATGCCGAATTCTACGGTTATCAGGGTGGCTTTCAGGTGGCGGTAGGCGTCGAGCAGGGTGAACAGCTGGCACTGAAAACCATGAACCCAAGGCTGGGGATACTCGGCGGCCTGTCGATCCTGGGCACAACTGGCATCGTGCGGCCTTACAGCTGCGCCGCCTGGATCGCCTCAATCCGCCAGGGAGTCGATGTCGCCAGCAGTAACGGCATGATGCATATCGCTGCGACCACCGGCAGTACCAGCGAACAGGCCATTGTGGCGAAATACGGCCTGCCGGAGATGGCGCTGATCGAAATGGGTGACTTTGCTGGAGCACTGCTCAAGCATTTGAAAAAAGGCCAGCTGGATAAACTCAGCCTGTGTGGCGGCTTCGGCAAAATCAGCAAACTGGCCAACGGCCACCTGGACCTGCACAGCCGCAGCTCCAGCATCGACCTGGCCGAACTGGCCCGGCTGGCAGGTGAACTCGGTGGCGGTGAGGCGTTGCAAACCGAGATCCGCGACGGCAACACCAGCATCGCCGCGCTCAAAGCCTGCCAGCGCGAAGGCATCCCGCTGGCCGATGCCGTCTGTGAACAGGCCCGGCAAAAAGCCCAGGCGATCGTGCATTCACGGGTGCGAATAGAAGTCTGGGCAATTGATCGCCAGGGCAACTTTGTTGGCCATGCGGGTTAAATAGGGGATCGCCAGCAAGCTGGCTCCTACACCGGTGCGGTGATTCTCGTAGGAGCGAGCTTGCTCGCGATGTGCCCATCAATTATCAGGGTGCCCCGGGTGTTCGCTGGCACCGCTGTTGCGCCGACTCTGAACGGCCCGATAGCGGAAAAAGCCGTTCTGTGGAGGTGTCGGGATTGTTAAGGGCGAAGCCCTTGACGCGCCAGCAGGCAAGACCGAAACAAGCATTGGCACAGACTGCCCGCGATAGCGCAGCACAGATTCAGGGTTATGCATTCCCACACAGAGCGTGGGAACGAGGGAAACCGATCATGAAAAAATTACTGCTGCTCGGCGGCACCGCCGATGCCCGCCGTATCGCCACCGCACTGCACCAGCAAGGCATCACGCTGATCTACAGCCTGGCCGGACTGGTGCGTACCCCGGACATCGGTTGTGAACTGCTGATCGGCGGCTTCAGTCAGTTCGGTGGCCTGGCCAGCTATCTGCAAACGCATAACATCGCGGCGGTGCTGGATGTCACCCATCCCTACGCGGCGACCATGAGCACCACCGCCGTCACGGCTTGTCAGCAGGCGGGTATTCCCTGCTGGCGTTTCCACCGCAGCGCGTGGCAGCCAGAAGCAGGTGACAATTGGTATGAACTGAAGAATTGGCAAGCCCTGCCAGAACAGCTGGCCGGGCTGGATTCCGTACTGCTGACGGCAGGACAGATGGAGGCTGAATTGCTCACGGAGATTGCCGAGCGAGTCAGCCAGGTTCACCTGCGCACGGCTGTGCAGCCCAAATATGCATTGCCCGCGAATGTGAACTGGATCAAAGCGATCGGTCCGTTTAACGCCGATGGCGAACGGGCGTTGATGGCGCTGCTGAATGTGCAGGCGCTGGTGAGTAAAAACAGCGGCGGCGACAGTACCGTTGCCAAATTGAGTATCGCCCGTGAGCGGCGGATTCCGGTGTATATGTTGCACAGGCCGGTATTACCGCAGGCGGATCAGCAGTTTAGTGAGCGAGATAAATGTATTGAGTTTGTGGTCTGTAGCAGCGCGCTCCGCGCGCGTCAGGTGCCGAAGTAAGGCCCGGGACGCCCGCGGAGCGGTCTGCTACAGCGCGTCAGGTTCTGAAACAGAATTCAGGATGCCCGCGGGGCGGTTTCCGACAGCGTAATAACCTCGTTCCCACGCTCTGCGTGGGAATGCATATAAATTTTTGAACGAGAACGCAGAACCATGCCTTTTGACTACACCACCAGCCCGGTGGCGATTGAACAGCAGAGCTTCATCCAGATCCGTGAGCTGACTGATCTGGCCGGGCTGGACCGTGCCCAGCAGCAGGTGGTGATGCGTATCGTCCATAGCCTGGGCATGCCGGAAATCGCCCAGCAGGTGCGTTTTAGCGCCAACGCCTGTGAGGCGGGCCGGGCTGCACTGGCGGCGGATGGCCCGATTCTGTGTGATGTCGAGATGGTGAAGCAGGGCGTGACCAAGCGGATGATCAACCAGCCGCCGCTGTGCTATCTAAATGACCCGCGTACTGCTGATCTGGCGAAAAGCAGCGGTGAGACCCGTTCCATGGCGGCGCTCGCGCTGTGGCGTGAACAGCTCGACGGTGCCGTGGTGCTGATCGGCAATGCGCCCACCGCGCTGTTCCGTCTGCTGGAAATGATCGAACAGGGTGGGCCGAAACCGGCACTGATCGTTGGCATGCCGGTGGGGTTTGTTGGCGCGGCGGAGTCCAAACAGGCGCTATGGGATTGCCACGAAGCCCTCGGTATTGAGTGCATCACCTTGCTGGGTCGGGCGGGCGGCAGCGCGGTGACGGCCGCCAGCTGTAATGCCTTGCTGCGATGTAACCGGGGAGAGTGGTACTGATGCAAATTGCGGTGATTGGGCTGGGGGTGAGCGCTCAGCCACAATTGAGCCCGGCAGCGTGCCTGGCGCTGACAGACGCCGCGCTGGTGATCGGCTCGTCGCGCCAGCTGGCGGTGGTCGCCCCGTTGCTGGATCAGCAGAGCCAGGCTGAATTGCCGCCGCTAGGTGAATTGAAAGCGCTGATCGCGTCCAGTTCCGGGCCGGTTTGCCTGCTGGCTTCCGGTGACCCGCTCTGGTACGGCATCGGCCGCTGGCTGGGTCAGCAGTTTGACCCGGCGCAGCTGTGCTTTCACCCGGCAGTCTCCAGCATCCAGGCGGCCTGCCATCAACTGGGGCTGTCGGTGCAGGATGCCGAAGTGCTCAGCCTGCATGGCCGGCCACTGGCGAAGCTGCGAACAAAACTGCAGGCTAACCGCATTCTGATTATGCTCACAGACCGCCAGAGCACGCCGCAGCTGATTGCCCAACAAGTGCTGGATGCCGGATTTGATCAGGCGCGGCTCACAGTCTGCGAAGCGCTGGGTTACCCGCAGCAACAGGTGCGTCGATTCACGATGGCAGAGCTGACCCGTGCTGATGATCAGACGCTTGAATTCGATCCGTTGCATGTCAGCGTGCTGGAAACCGGCACGGCCGCTGCTGAAAAACGCTGGCTGCCGGAATTCCCCGGCATTGCCGATCAGCACTTTATTACTGACCGGGGCGCAGGAAAGGGCATGCTGACCAAGCGTGAAGTGCGTTTGCAGATTTTGTCGCTGCTGCAACCGGCTGCCGGTGAGGTGATCTGGGATATCGGCGCGGGCTGTGGTTCGGTGGCGGTGGAGCTGGCCTATTGGGCACAGCACACGCAGGTGTATGCCATTGAGCACCACCCCGAGCGGCTGGAGTGCCTGGCACAGAACCGCGAGCGCTTTGGTGTGGTGGCTAACCTGCAGGTCGTCGAAGGTAGGGCTGAACAGGCGGATACCGGGTTGCTGGCCAATCTGCCAGACCCACAACGCATTTTCATCGGCGGCAGTGATGGCGAACTGCCTGCGTTGCTGCACAGCTGCTGGCAGCGGTTGCCGGTGGGGGGCTCACTGGTGGCCAGTGCCGTGATGGAGCGCAGTCGTGCTCAGCTGGTACACTTCGCCGACCAGCTGTCCGGTGGCGTCTGTGAAACTCTGCAGGTGGCGATCAGCCGTGGCGAATCACTGGCCGGTCAGCTGTGTTATAAACCGGCGCTGCCGGTGACGCTGTTTAACTTTATAAAAACCGACGAGGTTAGCGATGCCCGCTGAGCAGGCTGGAACTTTTTATGGCATCGGGGTTGGCCCCGGTGACCCGGAACTGCTGACGCTAAAAGCGGTACGGCTGATTGCAGCGGCAGACTGGGTGGTGTATCTGGCCAATGATCAGGGCCAGTCCCAGGCGCGGACTATCGCTCGTGAAGCGCTGGCGCTGTCCAAAGCAGGCCAGCAGGAACTACCGCTGGTGATGCCGATGTCCACCGACCGACGGCTGGCCAATGCCGCCTATGATCAGGCGGCGGAGCAGATCCAGCAGGCGCTGGAACAAGGCCTGCAGGTGGCGTTTCTGTGTGAAGGGGATCCGCTGTTTTTCGGCTCGTTCAGCTACCTGCTAGAACGACTGCAGGATGATTTTAGCTGCCTGGCCGTGCCGGGCATCTCCTCGGTTAACGCGGCCGCTTCGGCGCTGGTTGAGCCGCTGACGCTGCTAAAAGAGTCGTTCGCGGTGATTAGCGGCCGTCATAACGATGAACAGATCCGCAATGCCCTGCAGCAGCATGACTCGGTGGTGATTATGAAAGCCGGTCAGGCCCGACCCCGGATTCTGGCCCTGCTGGCCGAAACCGGCCGTAACGATGATGCCCGTTACCTGGAATACATTGGCCGCGATAATCAGCGTATCGAAACCGACGTGCGCCAGCTGGCAGACGAAGCCGGGCCGTACTTCTCGCTGTTTGTGGTCACCCGTGCCCTGGCGGATAACCGTCGGGGCACGCGCTGATGCGCATTATTGCGCTGACGGAGGCCGGTCAGCAGCTGGGCCAGCGACTTTGCGCTTTACGGCCCGAGGCGGTGCTGGATTACAAGCCAAAGCCTTTTGCTGAGCATGTACAGGCGCTGTTTCGGGCCGGTGAACCGCTGCTGTTTATCTGCGCCACCGGCATCGTCATGCGCACGCTGGCCCCGGTGCTGGTGGATAAATACAACGATCCACCCGTACTGGTGATGGATGAACAGGGCCGCTTTGTCATCCCGCTGTTGTCCGGCCATGAAGGCGGTGCCAACGAACTGGCCCGCCAGCTCAGTGAACAGATCAGTGCCGCACTGGTGATCACCACCGCCAACCCGTACCTCAAACCGCTGTACAGCGTGGGCATGGGCTGTGAACGCAACTGCCCGCAGGCGGTGCTGGAAGGGTTGCTGATGCAATGCCTGGAACAGGCCGGGCTGACTTTGGACCAGATTGACCGAATCAGCAGCATCGATGTAAAAGCCGACGAAGTGGGCCTGATTGGCCTGGCTGAACAGCTGAACAAACCCTACGACACCTGGAGCGCAGACGAACTGAGCGAGGTCGAAAGCCAGCTCAGCATGCGCTCGGAGTATGTATACAACACCGTTGGCGTCTATGGCGTGGCCGAGTCCGCCGCGTTGTACAGCTGCCAGCAACAGGCCGGCCAGCGCGCGGAGCTGGTGCTAAATAAACAGAAAAACCGCCAGGCCACCTGCGCCATTGCCCGCAGTTACGGGTAGGAGCGAGCTTGCTCGCGATGGTTCAGAGGGATGGGCATCGCGCTGATGCTGTTCGCTGGCACCGCCGTTGCGCCGACTCTGAACGGCGCCAATAGCGCAGCACCGGCCCAGGGCTATGCACTCCCACGCAGAGCGTGGGAACGAGGTAGAGCTTCGCGGTGAGGACACCGGTCCCACATAGAGCCCAGTTCGTAGGATGGGCAAAAGAGCGAAGCGATGTGCCCATCAATGATCTACGATGGGTTGGCAGCAGGTTGGATATACCGGCCGATACAGATGAATTTAGACATTCCCACCCATCCGGTGGGAACGAGGAGATGTAAACGACACAATGCAAAACAAACTGTTTGTAATCGGTATGGGGCCAGGTGATGCCCAGCTGGTCGCGCCACGGGCGCTGGCGGCACTGGAAGCCAGCACAGATCTGGTCGCGTATGGCCTCTACCTGGATCTGCTCGGTGGTGTCTGTGATGGCAAAACACACCATCAGCTGCCACTGGGTGAAGAGATCGCCCGTGCCCGGCTGGCGCTGGATCTGGCAGCGCAGGGTAAAGCCACTGCGCTGGTGTCCAGCGGTGATATCGGCATCTACGCCATGGCCACGCTGGTGTTTGAACTGCTGGATCAGCAGCTGCAGGGCAAAGAGAACCACCCCGAATGGCTCGATGTGGAGATCGAAGTGATCCCCGGTATTTCCGCCATGCAGGCGGCGGCCAGTCGGGTAGGCGCGATGCTGGGGCATGATTTCTGCACCATCTCGCTGTCTGATCTGCTGACGCCCTGGGAGACCATCGAGAAACGCCTGCACAGCGCTGGCACCGGTGACTTTGTGGTGTCGTTCTACAACCCGGTATCGAAAAAACGTAACTGGCAGCTCAACACCGCCCGCGATATTTTGTTGCAATATCGCCCGGCAGAAACCCCGGTAGTGCTGGGCCGCCAGCTGACCCGCGATGACGAAAGTATCCGCATCATCCGGCTGGATGAACTGGACGCCAAAGATGTCGATATGTTCACTCTGGTCAGCGTCGGTAATAGCGAATCCCGCCATATCGTTAATGGCAGCCGCGAGTGGGTGTACACCCCGCGTGGGTACAAAAAGAAGCTGCTGTAGCAGCGACGTCCCGTCGCGTCCCGGTATCGCCAGCAAGCTGGCGCCTACGCAGGGGAGTGATAATGGCTAATCGATCTCAGGATCTGAAATTATGAAAGTCTATTTTATCGGCGCAGGCCCCGGTGACCCGGAACTGATGACCCTCAAGGGTGCGCGTATTCTGAAACAGTGCCCGGTGGTGCTGTATGCCGGTTCACTGATTCCCCGTGAGCTGCTGCAGGAAGTGGAGGGCAGTGCCGAGCAGATCCTGGACACCGCCACCATGGACCTGGAACAGATCAGCCAGGTGATCGGCCAGGCCCATGCTGAGGGCAAAGATGTGGCCCGGCTGCAGTGTGGCGACCCGTCACTCTATGGCGCGATTGGTGAACAGATCCGGCGGCTGGAACAGGCCGGGATCGAGTACGAAGTGGTGCCGGGCGTGAGTGCCATGGCCGCGTCCGCCGCCTGGCTGGGCAAAGAGCTGACCCTGTCCGGCGTGACCCAGACCATCGTTATGACCCGCTATGAAGGTAAAACCCCGTTCCCGGAACGGGAGCGTTTGCCGCAGCTGGCGCAGAGTGGGGCTACCCTGGCGATCCACCTGGGGGTGACCCGGATTCACAAGATCGTCGAAGAATTGATTCCGCACTATGGTGCCGACTGCCCGGTGGCGGTGTGCTATCGCACCTCCTGGCCGGATCAGGACAAAGTGATCGGCACCCTGAGTGATATTGTCGAAAAAGTACGGGCGAAAAAATTCACCCGCACGGCGCTGATTCTGGTCGGCCAGGTGCTGGATACCGATGAGTTTGAAGACTCGTACCTGTACAGCAAAGACCAGCCCCATATTTTCCGGCCCCGTAGCAAGGCTGGCGCTGAATCATAAATACCCAGTTTTAACGTGTAGAGGCAGTCAAAGCCTGAACGCCGACACCGTCTTACCCGCGCAGGCGGGTATCCACAAACGGAGCCTGGGCCTTACGTAAAGTGGGGGCTTGCTTCGGTGGTGATGGACACCCGCGTGCGCGAGTGTGACGAATCTCTGTATTTGTGGATACCTTTACGACTGCTGTGCATGAAACGCATAAGGAAACATTATGAACCTGAATAAGATCCCGACCACCGTTGTAACCGGCTTCCTGGGCAGCGGTAAAACCACGCTGTTGTCCAATGTACTGAAACAGGCGGCGGGCAAGCGCATCGCCGTAATCGTCAACGAGTTTGGCGAGCTGGATATCGACTCTGAACTGCTGCGCAGCTGCCCGCTGGAATGTGCTGACGAAAACGCCGCACCAGGCCAGGGTCAGGACGGTATCTACGAGCTGGCCAACGGTTGTATCTGCTGCACGGTGGAAGAAGAGTTCCTGCCGGTAATGGAGCAGCTGGTGGCCCGGCGTGATGATATCGATCATATCCTGATCGAAACCAGCGGCCTGGCACTGCCTAAACCGCTGGTGCAGGCGTTCAACTGGCCGGGCATTAAAGAGTACTGCACCGTGGATGCGGTGATCACCGTGCTGGATGGCCCTGCCGTGGCGGCGGGCCGTTTCGCCCATGACGAAGATAAAGTGCAGGCTCAACGGCTGGCCGATGACAGCCTGGATCACGACCCTAGCCTGCAGGAACTGCTGGAAGACCAGCTCAGCGCGGCGGACCTGGTGGTGGTCAGCAAAAATGACCTGCTGGATGCCGATCAGCGTGAAGCCGTGCAGCAGATCGTCGCCAACCGGGTACCGGCCAGTGTGAAAACCACCTACATCGAAAACGGCGAAGCACAGCTGGATGTGTTGATGGGCATTGGTGCAGAAGCCGAAGCGCGCATCCACGATGTACACAACCACCATGACCACCACCACGTTCACGGTGAAGAACACGACCACGCCCATGACCATTTTGACTCGTTCGTGATCAGCCTGGGTGAAGTGGACAGCACCAAACTGCAGGCCGCACTGCAACAGTTGCTGGCCGAACACACCATCTACCGCGCCAAAGGTTTCGCCGCACTGCCGGGCAAACCGATGCGCCAGGTAATCCAGGCCGTCGGCGAACGTCTGGACAGCTGGTTCGACCGCCCATGGACCGCCGACGACAGCCGCCAGACCCAGCTGGTATTTATCGGCAAAGGGATCGAGCAGGGCCAGATTGAAGCGGCACTGAAAACAGCACAGGTGTAATCGCCAGCGCTGTAGCTGATCGCCAGCAAGCTGGCTCCTACGGAAGTTCGGATGCTCCTGTAGGAGCGGGCTTGCTCGCGATGGTTCAAAGGAATAGGCATCACACTGATGTTATTCGTTGGCACCGCTGTTGCGCCGACTCTGAACGGCCCGATAGCGGGTGTTTTTTCGGCGATAAGGCAAAAAGGTGTCTGAGCGAAGCGAGTTCTTTTTGTCCGCCGAAAAAATGCACGGTAGCGGAAAAAGCCGTTCTGTGGAGGTGCTGGGATTGTTAAGGGCGAAGCCCTTGACGCGCCAGCAGGCAAGACCAAAACCAGCATCAGCACAGAGTTGCCGCGATAGCGAAGTACGGGCTCAGGGCTATGTATTCCCACGCAGAGTGGGGGAACGAGAGCATCGCCAGCAAGCTGGCTCCTACGGCAGTACGGATGCCCTTGTAGGAGTGAGCTTGCTCGCGATGGGGCTGACTCAGAATTTATTGGCCACAACACACGTTAACCACGATCAGCCTTAGCACACCCAGATACTTAACAGTCAAAAAAGGTAACCCATGCACCTGTTAGCTGCACAACCCGGTGGTTTTGTCGACGATGAAGGCATTATCGACCTGGATCAAAACCCGGCCCCCATTGTAATGATGGCGGCCGCCGACAGCACCCTGGCGGCGCTGGCGGCGGCGGTGGATGCACAGCCTGCTGATGCTCCCCAGGTGCGGCTGGCTAACTGGGTGCAGTTGCTCAAACCGGCGGCGTTTGATCTGTATGAGCACAAGGTGCTGGAGCAGGCACAGCTGGTGGTGGTGTCGTTGCTGGGAGGTGAAAATTACTGGCAGTATGGCGTGGAGCGGCTGCAGGCCTGGGCGCAACGGCCTGGGCGGACGCTGATTCTGGTGCCGGGTGATGATGCTGATGACCCACAACTGCGCGCATACTCCACCGTGGCGGCGGGGGATCAGCAGCGGGTCTGGCGTTACCTGCGTGAAGGCGGTCTGGCGAACAGTCAATCATTGCTCAGCTTCCTGCAAAGTGAATATCTGGCCGTGGAAACTTCCTGGCATGAGCCGCAGCCGGTGCCCCGTTGCATGCTATATCAGCCGGGCGGTGAGACGGCCACTCTGGCGCAGTGGCAGCAGCGCTGGCAGGCGGACCAGCCGGTGGTGGCGTTGCTGTTTTATCGCAGCCACCTGCAAAGTGCTAACACCGAGATGTTTGATCAGCTGATCGAACGGATGGTGCTGGCCGGGCTGAACCCGTTGCCGATCGCCATTGCCTCGCTTAAATGCCCGGAGTCGATTGCGCTGGTCAATCTGTTGCTGGAACGCAGCCAGGCCCAGCTGATTATGAACAGCACCGGTTTTGCCAGTAACCGGGTGGGCAGTCCGGCGCTGTCGTGTGAGCCGACCGATTTTCAGTCACCGTTCGAACGACCCTTGCCGGTGTTACAGCTGGTGCTTTCCAGCAGTACTGAGGACGACTGGCAAGCGCAAACCCAGGGCCTGCGCAGCCGGGATATTGCCATGCAGGTGGTACTGCCGGAGATGGATGGCCGGGTGATCACCCGTGCCATCAGTTTTAAAACCGTGGCGCAGTTTTGCCAGCGGGCTCAGATGCCGGTGGTGCGCTATCAGTTGCAGACGGAACGGGCGGACTTTGTCTGCCAGCTGGCGCAGCGCAGCTGTGCGCTGGGGCAAAAAGCTAACGCCGACAAACGGCTGGCACTGATTCTGGCCAATTATCCCACCCGCGATGGCCGGATCGGCAATGGCGTTGGGCTGGATACCCCGGCGTCAACGGTGAACATTCTACGGGCGCTGAAACTGGCCGGTTATCCGCTGGCTGAGCTGCCCGACACCGGCGATGCGCTGATCGAGGCGTTGCTGGAGGCGGTCACCAATAACCCCAATACTCTGCACCATCTGCCGTGCTGGCAGAGCCTGGCGGTGGATGAATATCTGCAGCATTTCTCCCGCTTACCGGAAGAAAATCAGCGGGCGATCTGGGACCGCTGGGGGGCGCCGGAGCAGGATATAAAATACCGCGATGGCCGGTTGATGCTGTCGGGTATCCGGCTGGGTGAGACGTTTATCGGCATCCAGCCTGCACGGGGGTTTAACCTCGACCTGGCGGCCAATTATCACGACCCGGATCTGATCCCGCCGCATAATTATCTGGCGTTCTACTTCTGGCTGCGTCACTGCTACCAGGTGGATGCGCTGATCCATGTTGGTAAACATGGCAACCTGGAATGGCTGCCAGGCAAAGGGGTGGCGCTGTCGGACCAGTGCTGGCCCGATCTTGTACTGGGGCCGATGCCGCACTTTTATCCGTTTATCGTCAACGACCCTGGCGAAGGGGCGCAGGCTAAACGGCGTACTCAGGCGGTGATTATTGATCACCTGATGCCGCCGATGACCCGCGCGGAAACCTACGGCGAAATGGCTGATCTGGAAGGGCTGGTAGATGAGTATTACCAGGCGCTGGGGATGGATAATCGCCGGGAAGCCTGGTTGCGTGAGCAGATCCTGGAAAAGGTACGCAGCTCTCACCTGCTGGAAGAGTTGCCAGGCAAGGCCAGTGATGGCGATGATGCGCTGCTGGAAGAGCTGGACGCCTACCTGTGTGAGATCAAAGAGGCGCAAATCCGCCATGGTCTGCACATTCTGGGTCAGCTGCCTGAAGGGGGCAAACTGGCGGATACCCTGGTTGCGCTGTTGCGTTTGCCTCGGGGCGAACAGGCCCATGCCCAGGGCATTCTGCACAACCTGGCGGCGGACCTGGGGCTGGGGGAGTTTGACCCGCTTAATGCCACGCACCAGCCCTGGCAGGGGCCGCAGCCGGACATGCTGCAGCAGATCAGTGATCAGCCCTGGCGCAGCGAAGCGGATACCCGTGAACGGCTGGAACTGCTGGCCGCGCAACTGCTGCAGCGTTATCTGATCGACAATGAACAACTGACGCTGGATGCGTTGCCTGCCACTGGCTGCCTGCTGAGGTATGTCCGAACCACCCTCTGGCAGGCGTTGCAACAAAGTGCCGAGCAGGAGATCAGTGCGCTGTTAACCGGGCTGAGCGGTGGGTTTATTCCCCCAGGCCCCAGCGGCGCGCCGACCCGTGGTCGGCTGGATACCCTGCCCACCGGGCGTAACTTTTTCTCAGTGGATAACCGCGCCATTCCTTCACCGGCGGCCTGGGCGCTGGGCCAGCTGTCGGCCCAGGCGCTGATTGAGCGCCATCTACAGGAGGAGGGCGACTATCCGGCGCAGCTGGGGCTATCGGTGTGGGGCACGGCGACCATGCGTACCGGCGGCGATGATATCGCCCAGGCGTTTGCGCTGATGGGGGTGAAACCGGTCTGGGCGGCGGGTTCTAACCGGGTGGTGGATTTCGAAATCGTCCCGGCAATGCAGCTGGGGCGGCCGCGGGTGGATGTGACTTTGCGGGTGTCTGGCTTCTTCCGCGATGCCTTCCCTAATGTGATGAAGCTCTATGATGCCGCTGTACAGGCCATAGCTACGCTGGATGAACCCGGCAACAGCAACCGGATTCGCCAGCATATTGAACAACGTCAGCAACAGCTGATTGACGAGGGGATGTCTGTTGAACAGGCCAGCCGTGAAGCCAGTTACCGGGTATTTGGCAGTAAACCCGGTGCCTACGGGGCCGGGCTGCAGGGCCTGATCGACGAGCGCTGCTGGGAAAACAGCAGTGATCTGGCCGATGCCTACCTGAACTGGGGTGGTTACGCCTACGGCAACCAGCCCGGTGACGGGGTGGAAGCGCGCAGTGCGTTTGCCCACCAGCTCAGCCAGCTGGAGGCGGTGGTACAGAACCAGGACAACCGTGAACACGATATTCTGGACTCCGATGATTATTACCAGTTTCAGGGCGGCATGACCAACGCCGTGCGGGTTCTCAGCGGTGAAATGCCGCAGGTGTACCACAGCGATCATGCCAACCCGGCCCAGCCTAAAATCCGTACTCTGAACGAAGAGTTGAACCGGGTAGTACGCAGTCGGCTGTTAAATCCGAAATGGATTGAAGCCATGCAGCAACACGGCTATAAAGGCGCATTCGAAATGACCGCCAGCGTGGATTACCTGTTCGCCTACGATGCCACCACCGACCTGGTGGCCGATTATCAGTATGAACAGGTCAGCGAAGCGCTGGTCTTTGACCCGCAAAACCGCGAATTTATGCAACAGCACAACCGGTCTGCGCTGGAAGAAATGGCCGAACGGTTACTGGAAGCGATCCAGCGCGGCCTCTGGGCCGAGCCTGGTGACTATGCTGACCGGCTACAGGACCTGCTGCTGGAACTGGACGAAGGGGCTGAGCAGGCGGGCTGATCATTACTGGCCTGATCGCCAGCAAGCTGGCTCCTACGATCGGGCTTTGCAGCCTGGGCTTGTAGGAGCGAGCTTGCTCGCGATGGTTCAGCGTCTGTAGCAGCGACGTCCCGTCGCGTCAGTTCTGGTTATGCATTCCCACGCGGAGCGTGGGAACGAGCGGATCTGTGCTGTAGGAGCGAGCTTGCTCGCGATCGGCGAACGTATTGATGTCACAGGGTTTAATCGCCAGCAAGCAGGCTCCTACGATCAGGCGTGGGCTTTAATCGTACACGGATGTTGTTCGCTGGCACCGCTGTTGCGCCGACTCTGAACGGCCCGATAGCGGGTGTTTTTTCGGCGATAAGGCAAAAAGGTGTCTGAGCGAAGCGAGTTCTTTTTGTCCGCCGAAAAAATGCACGGTAGCGGAAATAGCCGTTCTGTGGAGGTGCCGGGATTGTTAAGGGCGAAGCCCTTGACGCGCCAGCAGGCAAGACCGTAATTAGCACTGGCACAGACTGGCCGCGATAGCGCTGCACCGACTGTGGGCTATGCATTCCCACGCGGAGCCTGGGAACGAGTGAATCGCCAGCAAGCTGGCTCCTGCGATCAGGCGACAGCGATGCCTTGCCGCGACAGCCTTGCGGACAAAACATAAAAAACGGCCAGGCTTACTTGCGTAACCGCAGGCCTGGCGCACCCAACATTACAATGACGAGAGTACCCATGTCGAAACAGGGCATTATGATTTGCGGCCACGGTAGCCGCGACAAAGAAGCAGAACGCGAGTTTGGCAAAGTCGCCGAAGGGCTGAAAAAGCGCTTCCCGGATCTGCCAGTGGAATACGGCTTTCTGGAATACTCCGCGCCGAATATCCATATGGGCCTGAACCGGCTGGTAGAGGCGGGCTGTGAACAGATTCTGGCGGTGCCAGGGATGCTGTTTGCCGCGACCCACGCCAAGAACGATATTCCCTCGGTGCTGACCACCTTTGAAGAAAAGAACGACGGCCTGCAGGTGACCTATGGCAGCGAGCTGGGGCTGCACCCGGCGATGGTTGAAGCGTTCCAGGCGCGGATTTACGAATCACTGGGCTATGACCCGCAGCAGCCGCCGGAAAACCTCTACGACACTCTGCTGGTAGTCGTTGGCCGTGGTACGTCCGATAGCTGGGCCAACGCCGAAGCGGCCAAACTGACCCGCATCGTTAATGAGAATATGGGCTTTGGCTGGGCGGATACGGTGTATTCCGGCGTGACCTACCCATCCGTGGGTGTGGGACTGGAGAAGCTGCTCAAGCTGGGTTACAAGCGCGTGGTTGTCGCGCCTTACTTCCTGTTCACGGGTCGCCTGATCAAACGTATCTACGGCTATGTTGATAAGGTTGCGGCAGAGAACCCAGGCGTTGAGTTTATCAATGCACCGTACCTGAGCGATCACGATAAGGTGATCGATGCCTTTGAAGTACGGGTACGGGAAATCATGGACGGCCAGAGCGGTGAAGAAACCCTGATGGAATCGTTCAAACGTCGCCTGGCTGCCGGTGAGGTGGATGTGCACCATCACCATGCCGAGTACCAGGACGCGAGTGCAGAGCATAGCCACGATCACGATCACGATCACGATCACGATCACGATCACGATCACAGCCACGACCATGCACATGAGCACGGCCATAGCCACGATCACAGCCATTCACATGATCATAGCCATGGCCACTCCCACGGCGTGTACCGCCATATCGGCCACCCGCTGGGCCCGCGTACCATGATCGGTGAAGGCATCTGTTGCTGCTTTATGAGCCAGTTCCCACAGGACATCCTGGACGAAGAACAGGCGCGTATTGATGCCGCGGGTGATGAAACAGCACTGGCGCACCGCTAAACATTGCAGTAACCGGCTCAGGTCATCAACGCCACACTTTTGATCTGCGCATACACCGCTGTGCCTGGTGCTAGTCCCAGCTCCTCGGCTGACTTGCGGGTAATCCGCGACAGCAGCGGTACGTTGCCCAGCAGCAGACGCACGGTGATATGCGCAGGCCCGGCCTCGGCCAGGGCTTCGACGGTGGCGGGGAAGATATTGAGGATGCTGGTCTGGCCCTGGTGTTCCAGGGTCAGGCTGACATCACGGGCCAGTACCTGCAGCCGCACGGGCTGATCCAGTGGTAGCGGTTTACCGGCAACGGTGAAGCGGCCCCCGGCAAAGTCGAGATGGCTCAGGCCATAGTGGGCATCATGGCCAGCCACCACGGCGTTAATAACCGTTTCAGTGCCCGGTTCATGGGCCAGACTCAAGTCCAGCCGGGTGAACAGCGCGTTGATGCTGCCCGTCGCCTTTACCCGCCCCTCAGACAGCAACACCATATGGTCGGCCAGCCGTGCCACCTCATCCCGTGAATGACTGACGTACAGTAGCGGAATATCCAGTGTCTGATGCAGGGACTCCAGATAGGGCAGAATCTCCTGCTTGCGTTGCTGGTCCAGCGCGGCCAGAGGCTCGTCCATCAACAGAATATCCGGGCTGACCGCCAGCGCACGGGCGATCGCCACTCGCTGCTGCTCGCCGCCGGACAGTTGGTGAGGTTTACGCTGTAGCAGATGGCCGATGCCCAGCAGCTCGATGGCGCTGGCCAGGGCGATTTTTTCCGGCTGACCTTTACGTCGCTTCAGGCCATATTCCAGATTGCCTTGCACGCTCAGGTGGGCAAACAGGCTGGGTTCCTGAAACACATAGCCCAGCGGGCGTTTATGGGTGGGGAGGAAACGGTCGGGCCCCTGCCAGCAGCGATCACCGACCTGCAGTGTGCCCTGAACATCAGGTTCCAGCCCGGCAATGGCCCGTAACAGAGTCGTTTTACCACAGCCGGACGGGCCAAAGATGGCGGTAACGCCGCGCCCTGGCAGGCTTAGTGCCACATCCAGTGAAAAATCACCCCGTGCCAGACTGAGTTGCAGTTCGATACTCATGTTTTCACCACAGTAAAGCGTCGATTGAGGGCGTAAACCGCCATCAGCAGTACAAACGATAACAGCAGCAGGCCGCCGGAAATCCAGTGGGCCTGGCTATATTCCAGCGCTTCTACATGGTCATAGATGGCGATGGAGACCACCTGAGTCTCGCCGGGGATATTGCCACCAATCATCAGTACCACGCCGAACTCGCCCAGGGTATGGGCGAAGCCGAGCACGGCAGCGGTGATAAATCCCGGCGCGGCCAGCGGCACGGCAACGGTGAAAAAACGGTCCAGCGGTGAAGCGCGCAGGGTGGCGGCCACTTCCAGCGGGCGATTACCGATGGCGCTGAAAGCATTCTGCACCGGCTGAATCACAAACGGCATGGAATAGAGCACCGAGCCGATCACCAGCCCGCTGAAGGTAAAGGCCAGCGGTCGCCCGCCCAGGGTTTCCATCAGTCCGCCAATCGGACCATGGGGCCCCAGGGTGACAAGCAGATAGAAGCCGAGCACGGTCGGCGGCAGTACCAGTGGCAGAGCAACCACCGCTTCGATCAGAAACTTGAACCGCCAGCGGGTGCGCGCCAGCCACCAAGCGATGGGCGTGCCAACCAGCAGCAGGATACAGGTTGAGATGGCGGCCAGTTTAAGGGTGACCAGCAGGGCGGTCAGGTCGGCGTCGGTCAGGCTCATGGCAGGGTGTATCCGTAAGACTGGATAAGCGTACGGGCGCTGTCGCTACGCACAAAAGCCAGCAGCTGGCGCGCCACGGGGTTGTCGTTAAGCAGCACGGCCTGTTGGGTGATTGGGCTGTAGGATGACTGAGGCGGCGTCCACCATGAACCGGTGACAGCGCTGCCGGGTTGGCGCAGCTGGGCCCAGGCTACAAAGCCTAGTTCGGCATTGCCGCTTTTTACAAACTGTAATGCCTGGCCAATATTTTCCCCGCGTACTATCCGGCCTCGCCACGCCTGCCAGACGCCCTGGGCCCGCATAACCTGTTCAGCGGCTTTGCCATAGGGGGCCAGTTTGGGGTTGGCCAGGGCCAGGTGACGTAAGGAGCCTTGCTGGAGTATCTGACCCTGGTCATCCACCCGGCCAGGCTCCGGGCTCCACAGCACAAGTTTGCCAATGGCATAGGTAAATCGGCTGCCGGGCAGGGCGATTCCCTGTTGCTCCAGCAGCTGGGGGCGCTTACTGTCAGCCGCGAAAAACGCATCAAAGGGCGCGCCATGGATAATCTGGGCGTACTGTTTACCGGTAGAGCCGAACGCCAGCTGCACCCGGTGGCCGGTTTGCTGCTCAAACTGCTGGCTGAGTGCTTTGATTGCCGGGGCGAAGTTACTGGCCACGGCAACGCGGATCGTGTCGGCGTGAACCGGCCCGGCGGCGATGCTCAGTGTTAACGCCAGCATCAGGCTATGGAGTAAGGCTCTCATCGGTTACGACTCTTGCTGTGACAGGTGTTAATCGTGTGTGCTCTGAACAGCTGGCAGTTTACCCCAAGACAGTGCCAGACCACAGGAGTTTTATAATGTTGAAACAGGCAGGGTTGGCTTGAGTTTTATTTGATTAACAGTGCAGTTTAATTTGTTTTAATTTAATGATGGTTGGTTTCTATTTAAATTATATTAGTTGAATATGGATGAGCAGGGTTTTATTTTTTGTGGCGGGTTGTACTGTGGTTTCTTGAATTCTGCTTCAGTATTAGACGCGCGCGGAGCGCGCTGCTACAGGTGGCTGAACTGTTAGCTTCAGTCTGGTCAGTCTGTCAATAAAAAAAGGATATACCTGCAGGCATATCCTTTTTCTATAATGGTTCGCTTACTTTACTTGGCTTCGCCGCGGCCCATGAACTTTTTATCTTCAATGTTTACTTTGATCATATCACCGGTGGCGATGTGCTCAGGCACCTGTACCGTCAGGCCCGTAGACAGTTTTGCAGGCTTGGTACGGGCCGTTGCAGAACCGCCTTTCAGCGCTGGGTCTGTTTCCATGACTTCCAGTTCAACGCTGGTTGGCAGGTCCAGTGCAACGGGGGCGCCATCGACCAGGATCACGTAGATGCCCTTGGTCTCTTCGTTGATAAACAGTAGTTCATCGGCGATGGTGTCTTTGTTCAGGTGGTACGGGGTGTAGTCTTCATTGTCCATGAATACATATTCGTCGCCATCAATGTACGACAGCATGGACGGCTGGCGAGTCAGATCAGCGAAGTTCAGCATATCTGAATCTTTAAAGGTCTCATCAACTTTGCTGCCGGTAACCACATCGTACATACGCATGCGGTACAGGCTGCCGCCAGCACGGCCCTGGGGAACAGAGCGCTCAATATCTTTTACAAATAATACTTTACCGTTAAACTCGATGGCTGAGTTTTTCTTGATTTCACTGGCCTTTGGCATCTTTATTGACCTTATAAAATGGCAAAGGACAGTAAAATATCATACGCAGCTGATTAGTCAAGGCTTAGGCGGGTGTCGGCAGGGTTTACTAATATGGATATGATCGTTTTTATTAAAACTAAACCTTAAGGTTTTTTATTTTTAATATACTGTAGGTGGTATGTTGTAATTAGTTTCTCTCATCAGTGTTTGCCTGTGCTTTATAAGCAGGCGACAGGCAGCCTGGTTTTGATACGCGTATCAATCCGCCGCCGGTTTGCGCGGTAATCCGGCCACCAGCGAGCCCCCAACGATGGTCAGGCAGGCGAGCAGCAGTATTATGCTGGGCTCGGCGTGCCCGGCCAGCACCAGTAATAGAATGGAGATCAACGGGGCGGCATAGGCCAGTACACCCAGCAGTGGCAGGTTGCCGTGTTTGATGCCGTGATCCCAGGTGAAAAAGGCCAGCCCGACCGGGCCGGTGCCCAGGCCGATAATGCCGATCCACTGATCAGTGCCCAGCGACCAGCGGGTTTCCTCCCAGGCCAGATGACAGCCCAGTGCCAGCAGCGCCGTCGCGGCGCAGAACCAGCCCACAGCGTCAGTGGGGATCGCACTGACCCGGCGACTGGCCACCGAATAGCCGGACCAGATCAGTGCGCAGGCCAGCGCCAGCAGGTAGCCGGTCAGGTATTGCGGATCAAACCCGGCCCCGCCCTGGCCGATCAGCAGCCAGCATCCGCCCAGTGCCAGCAGAGCGCCGAGCAGGTGCCGAGGCTTGAGTGTTTCACCGGGTAGCAGGGCGGCAAACAGCACAATCAGCAGCGGCCAGAGATAGGCCAGCAGGCTGACCTCGACTGCCGGTGCCAGCTGCATGGCGACGAAATAACACAGGTGATAGCCAAAGTACCCGGTAACTCCCAGCAGCCAGACGCCCGCAGGCTGGCGCAGATAGCGGGTGCCACTGTGGCCCTGCAACCACCAGCGGCCACACATCAGTAAGAACGCAATGGTAAAGGTCATCGCCATCATCTGAAAAGGCGGTATCTGGCCATCGGTAAGCCGGGTCAGCAGGGCCAGGGTGCCCCATAACACAATAGAGATAGCGCCGATCGCGGTGGCGCGTGCCTGGCTGGACATAACAACTCCTGAATCAAACAGATTAGTAACGCCGGGCAGTGTAAAGCGGGCTACCGGGTGCCGTCTTTGCTGATCTGGCGAGGCTGTTTGTCGATCTGGCGGACATTGCGAGGGGGCTGGCCAAAGTGCTTGCGAAAGCGGTTACTGAACGCTGCCAGGCTTTGATAGCCGACCTGATCAGCGATGCGTTGCACGCTCAGGGTGGTGTTGCACAGCAACTGGTGGGCGTGCCGCATACGCTTGTCGGTCTGATATTGCTGAGGGGTCATTGCGAACTGGCGGTGAAACAGTTCACTGAGTTGACGCGGGCTGAGGCTGGCTACGCGGGCCAGGGTGGCCAGCGATATCGACTGAGCGTAGTGCTGGTCCAGATAATGGCGAGCGGCGGCGATGCGCGGGTCGAGCTGGCGTGGCTCGCCGGTGCGCTCATGTAATAGCTGCAGCAGTAATTGCAGCATCTGTGGCTGACTATCCAGCTGGGCGCTGCCTGGCAGGCTTAATTGCAGGTGGAGAAAGTGGATGTACTGGCTCAGCACCGGGTCCAGCGGCATAAATGCAGGCAGCCGGGCCAGCTGTGGTGCCAGCCGGTCGGGAATATCGGCCACAATAAAGCGGTTATGGCCATCGGCATGGAAACCGTGATCTTCACCGGCGGCAATCAGCGCGATCTGCTGATTGCTGACCAGCCCCTCCCTGTGGCCCACCTGCATCTGTAGCTGACCTGCAACGGGCAGCACCAGCTGATGATAATCATGCTGATGAATATGGGCGTGGGGCTGATAGCTGCGAATATCCAGCGTGGGTTGCAAGGGGATCATTGGGCCAGTGTAACAGAACCGACATTTTGGGGTGTTTGATAACAGGATCGACGTAAAGATATTAATGATAATGGTTTGCATTATTTGTCAGCTTTTGTCAGTCTGCGCGGCTTCGATCACTCATCAGGATGACAGGTTGTATGTCTGTGCCCATTTGCGCCTCTCCCTCTTACACGTCCCAGCTCGCCTCACAGGCTCAGGTACTGATTGTTGAGGATGATCAGAGCCTGAATGAACTGCTTAGTCGTCAGCTGCGCCAGCGTGGCTACCAGGTGACCACCTGTTTTGATGGCGAACAGGCGCTGTGCCATACCCGCCAGCAGCGGTTTAACCTGATCCTGCTTGACTGGCTGCTGCCCCGGCGTGATGGCCTCAGCGTGCTGACTGCTTTGCGCCAGCAGCACAATACGCCGGTGATTATGCTCACGGCCTGCGGTGACGAGCAGCAGCGCATTCGAGGCCTGCAGTGTGGCGCGGATGATTACCTGACCAAGCCGTTTAATATCACCGAATTGATGTTGCGGGTCGACGCTGTATTACGCCGTAGTGGTGCGGTGATTGAGCCTGAACCGGAGCAGCAGGCCCCGCTGAACTATGCCGGGCTGACATTGCAGGCTGAAGGTCTGCAGCTGTGCTGGCAGCAGCAATCCCTGCCACTCACACCCACCGAATACAGCTTGCTGCAGCAACTGATGCGCTGTGCCGGTGAGGTGCTGAGCAAGCCGATGCTGTATCAGGAGGTGATGGGACGGCCCTGGAGTCGTTACGATCGCAGCCTGGATATGCATATCAGTAAACTGCGCCGCAAGCTGGCCCAGCTGGGGTGTCTGGACTGTCAGATTCAGACTGTTCATGGTCAGGGATACCGCTTGCGATGAGTCGGCGTCTGTACTGGAAGCTATGCCTGAGTTTTGGTCTGGCTGCGGTGTTGCTGGTGACGCTGGTCGGCATGGCTGGAGACTGGGTTGAGCGGCAGATGAGCCTGCTTGACCCGGCTGATCAGCAGGAGATGCAGCAGTGGGCAAACAGGGCTGAGGCGCTGTCTGGCACTGGAGATACGGTGTTGCGGGAGCAGTGGCTACAGGCACTGCAGCAACAGGAAAACACGCTGATTACGGTGGTCCGGGTCGAGGAGCACTGGCTGACAGCGGGGCTGGAAACCCCCTTTACCCTGAACCGGATTGGCCGGGGGCTGGACTGGCCAGTGCACCTTCACCATGACACTCCCATTATTCAGATCCCTTTTACTGACGGGGTAACGTCGCTGGCGGTGCGCCTGCCTGCGCGTATGCTACCAGGGCGCTGGTGGCCGTATACCCACCGTTTACTTCAGGTGGTGCCACCAGTGCTGTTGATGTTGCTGCTGTGTGCGTTGTTTTACCGCCACCTGATGCGACCCCTGCGCCAGCTGCAGCAGGCGACCCGACGTTTTGATGCCGGTGATTATGATGTGCGGGTGTATAACCCGAGCGGCCGTCGCATGGATGAGCTGGATGAACTGGCCCAGACGTTTGACCGCATGGCGGACCATATTGGCGGGCTGATCCGTACCCAGCGTCACCTGATCCATGATCTGTCCCATGAACTGCGCACCCCGCTGACCCGGCTTGAGCTGGCACTCGACGATGATATGACTGCGGATCAGTTGCGTGAACGGGGCCGTAAAGAGGCGCAGGCGATGCGCCAGCTGGTGGAAGACACCCTGTTGCTGGCGGCACTGGAACATGATGCGCAACCTGTGCTGACTCAGCCGGTGGACCTGTCATTGCTGATGGAAGTGATTGCTGACGATGCCCGCTATGAATACCCGGACCGCCAGCTGACGTTACAGCTGGCCGACGGGCTGGAGCAGGTGCCAGCCGATGAGCGAGCACTGAGTCAGGCGCTGGAAAATATAATCCGCAACGCGTTGCGCCATACCCCGGCTGGGCAGGTTGTATCGGTCAGCGCGCAGCCGCTGAACGGCGGCTATCAGGTATCGGTGCAGGATCAGGGGCCCGGTGTACCCCAGGCCCAGCTGGCGAATATTTTCCTGCCGTTTTTCCGGCTGGACCGTTCGCGCAACCGTGATGGCGGCGGGGCAGGGTTGGGCCTTGCACTGGCCCAACGGCAGATCCAGGGGGCAGGCGGCACGCTATCAGCACAGAACCCTGACAGGGGTGGGCTGGTGATGAGGCTATGGTTGCCCGGGTTACAGGGTGATAAATGTAAAAAATGTAAATGAGCTTTTGTTTCACCACTCCATGAATGAGAATTAAATGCATCTAATGTTCATTATTATTCTCATGGAGATAACGTCGATGTACCAGGCTCCCCGCCATCTGCTGACGGTTGCGATTGCAACGGTCAGTGCCGCTCTGATTTCCCCGGCTTTCGCTGGCACTCTGGATAAAGTACAGGTGACGGCACAGTCATCGGCTGGTATCGATGAGGTTATCAGCCGTGAGCAGCTGGACCTGCGCCAGGCATCTGACCTGGGCGATGTGTTCCGTCAGACACCGTCTGTTTCTGTGGGTGGTTCACTGGGCGTGGCACAGAAAATTTACCTGCGCGGTATTGAAGATACCAACCTGAATATCAGCGTGGACGGTGCCGTACAGGCCGGTTATCTGTTTCATCACCAGGGCCGGGTCGGTATCGAACCTGAGCTGCTTAAAAAAGTGGAAGTACAGTCCGGTGCCGGGCTGGCCACCGATGGCGCCGGTGCGCTGGGCGGAGCGATTCGCTTTACCACCCGTGACCCGGATGATCTGTTACGTGATGGCGAAAAAGCCGGGGCCTTGGTCAAACTCGGTTACTACAGCAATGGTGATGTGCTGAAAACCAGCGGCACCGTGTTTGGCAAAGCTGGAGACAAGGTGGGCGTACTGGCGTCTTTGACCCGTCAGCAGGGTAATTCCTTTGATGATGGCCGTGGCAATACTATCAACAATACCGAGACGGATGTTGATAGCGGCTTCTTCAAGCTGGTGGCAACGCCTACCGAACAGCAGCGTTTGAGCCTGAGTCACGAAGTACGCTACGACGACGGCGAACGTAACCTGCGTCCGCACTTTGTTGCAGCAGGCTGGAACCCTGAAAACCGTCAGGAAAGTCACCGTAAAACAACTACGCTGGGCTATGACATCAACCCTGCCGGTGATGCGCTGGATATCGAAACTACGTTTTACAGCACCGATGCCTACCTGACCCAGGACGGTGCTGACAGCCCGAAAGACGGTGCCGGAGTGAAAAGTATCGGTGCGGATCTGCGCAACACCCTGCGCAGCGGCGAACATACCCTGGTGTTCGGGGGTGACTACCGCCGTGATACCGGTTACTACATCAACCCGGAAACGCCAGTGGCCGATGAAAAAGCCCGTATTGCTGGCCTCTACCTGCAGGACCACTACCAGGCCACATCGCAGTTGCTGGTAACCGCCGGTGCCCGTTATGACCATTACCAGCTGGACGATAGCGATGGCCAGTCTTTCAGCAATAGCGGCATCAGCCCTAACCTGGGAATGGAATATAAGCTCAGCGATGCGCTGACCTTTAACGCAGGCTATGCCCGTGCCATGCGAGGCCCCAAGGTAAAAGAAGCGTACATGCTGGGTTATGCAATCAACAGCCCGTCGCTGAAAGAAGAAACGGCGGATAACCTGGAACTGGGCCTGAACTACAACCAGGGCGCACTGAGCCTGGAAGGTACGGTGTTTGTCAGCCACATTGATGACTTTGTGGATCGCGTCAACCGCAGCTCGGTAGAAAATACCGGCGATGTCAAAAACCGCGGTATCGAGCTGAAAGCCGGTTATGAGTGGGAGCAGACCCAGGCCAGCCTGAGCTTCAGCCACAGCCGTCCGGAACTGGACGGTGAACCGCTGAGCGATGGTGATATGTCGGTTGGTACCGCAACCGGTGATCAGTGGGTTGCCGATGTGCAGCACCAGCTGCCCGCGCAGAACCTGCTGCTGGGCTGGAGTGGCACCTTTGTACACCACCTTTCACGTGTGGCCAGCGGCCGGGCAGAAAAACCAGGCTATGGCCGCCATGATGTGTACGTTCGCTGGTTGCCAACGGCCACGGAGGATCTGAGCCTGACGCTGACGGTCAATAACCTGCTTGATAAGCAGTACCTGGACCATGCCAGCTACGGTGTGTCTACCAGCAGTGGTAACGTGATTGGCCTGCCGGAAGCGGGTCGGGATATTCGTCTGAGCCTGGCGGCGCGCTTCTAAGCTGCGGACGATGACGGAGCAATCGAGCCGGGTGGGGCGTAAAAAATCAGTCTGGTCGAATTACCGGCTGGTGCGCACCGTACATGTGTACAGCTCGATGGTGATGCTGCTGATCATGCTGTTTTTTACCCTGACCGGCGTCACCCTCAACCATCGGGACTGGTTTTCCGGTCGGGGCCAGGCCAGTGAGCAGGTATTAAATCTGCCCACTGAGCTGGCCCGGCATCCGGCCTGGCAAACCGACCCGCTGGTGGTGGCGGCAGCGCTGCGCCAGTGGCTCAGCAGCGAGCACGGCGTGCGGGCTGCCTATGTCAGTTATGACTGGGATGCAGATGATCAGCTGTTGCATATTGACTTTAAGCGGCCGGGTGGTCGCAGCAGTGTCGAGGTTTCCCCTTCCCAGACACAGCTGCTTCTGATCCAGCAGCCTAAAGGCAATGTTGCATGGCTCAATGATCTGCATATGGGCCGTTATAGCAGTGGCTGGTGGCGCGGGTTTATTGATCTGTCGGCGCTGGTCATGCTGCTGTTTACCCTGACGGGCGTATGGCTGGTGATCCCGCAACACAAACGGCGGTTGCGGCTGCTGGCAGTCAGTGGGCTGGGACTGGCGGTTACCCTGTTGTTCACCTCCCTGGCGACGCTGCCGCTCTAACCGTGAGCGGGCAGCCTGCCGGGCTGCCCGTACTCTCTGAACGGGAATTTCCTATGAATTTTTTAAAACCACTGGCTGCATCGCTGTTGCTGGGGCTGGCAACGCCTGCTCTGGCTGCGCCTGCGCTGAGTGTTGAGTTTGAACTGCCGCTGATCGACAACGGCGATGCCCACCGGCCTTTTGTGGCGGTCTGGGTGGAGCAGGCCGGTAAGCCGGTGCGCTCACTGGCGCTATGGATGGATGATAACGAGTGGGAGGTTGATCTGCGCCGCTGGTGGCGTAAAGCCGGACGTTATGGTCACCAGCAGCTCGATGCTGTAACCAGCGCCACCCGCAGTGCGGGCAGCTATCAGCTGAACTGGGACGGGCGTACTGCCAGTGGTCAGCCTGCCGCCGACGGTGGCTACCAGCTGGTGCTGGAAGCCGTGCGCGAAGATGGCAACCGTACGTTGCTCAAACAGCCTTTTAACCTGGGCGGTGAAGCACAACGCTTCAGCCTGCCTGCGGGCCAGGAGATTGGCCCGGTCACCCTGACTGTTGGAACCTCACGATGACTCTGAATACTGCTCTACGTAAGTTTGCCTGTAGTGCTGTGTTGCTGGCGGTAGCACCGCTGGCCACGGCCCACGCGTTATGGATTTTGCCGGGTGATTTTAATATTGCCGGGGAGTCAGATAAATGGATCACCGTGGATGTCAGTGCCTCAAACACCATCTTTAAGGCGGACAAAGCGATTGATCTGAAAGGACTGCTGGTGACGGCACCGGATGGCACCACCGCACCGCTGGCCAGTTTTACCAAAGGTAAGCGACGCTCGGTGTTTGATCTGGAACTGCCTGCCCCAGGTAGCTGGAAACTGCAGATGCAGTCTGGCCCACGCTATATGACGTTTTACACCGACGCCGAAGGCCAGCATCATCGCCTGTTTATGGACAAACAGCAGGCTCAGGCGAAATTGCCCAAAGGTGCAACCGAGGTGATGAGCTGGGCGGGGCACCGGAATACGTTGAGCTTTGTGACCCGAGGCGCACCGACCGAGCAGGTACTGCAGCCGCAGGGTAAAGGGCTGGAGCTGGCATTTGAGACCCATCCCAATGATATTGTTGCCGGTGAGCCGGTCCAGATGACATTGCTGTTCAATGGCAAGCCTGCGCCGGAGATGGAACTGGAACTGACCGCCGATGGCACCCGCTACCGGGATGACCGGGCAGTGATGGCACTGCATACCGATGCTAAAGGTCAGTTCAGTTTTACCCCGGCCCAGGCTGGGCGCTATATGCTCAGCACGGATAAAGAGCAGGACAGCAGTAACCCGCGTGCCGACAAAATGGGCTGGAGCCTGCTACTGACGTTTGAAGCGCAGCTGCCCTGAAGGCAAATTACTGGCCGCGTACTAACGCGGCCAGCGTTTCAGGACGGGGATACAGCGTCGTGCGCTTGAGTAAAATAGCGGCTGGCGCTTTCCAGGTTGGCGATGGGGGAGAACATGGCAAAATTAAAGCTGTTCAGTAGCTGGTTATTTTGTACTGCCATTGGCCAGTTGGGGTTGGCCAGGGCGGTTTTTCCCAGCGATATAATGTCAGCCTGATCACTTTCCAGCATGGCTGTTGCCAGTGCTGGCTGGCTGACGCCGCCATTAGCGATCACCGGCAATCCACTGATCTGTTTTGCCAGTGACGCCAGCGAAGGGCTGCCAGCAAAGGCCGGTTCGTTTAACGATGGCTCTGTTGTGTGAATGTAATCCACCGGATTCTCACGCATGAGTGTGAAGGCCTGGCGCGCCGCCGCGTCGGCTTCTGGCCAGCGATACTGGCTGTCGTTTACCTTCGTCTGGGAAAACCGGACACCCACAACAAAATCAGGCCCCACAGCCTCGCGGACTGCACTAACGATTTCCTGATAAATGCGCAAACGATTGGTCAGGCTCCCCCCATATTTGTCTTCCCGCTGATTGGTGTAAGTGGTAAGAAACTGGTCCAGCAGGTAGCCGTTAGCACCGTGTATTTCTACCCCGTCAAAACCTGCTGATTTGGCCAGTAAAGCCGCCGCTGCAAAGCCTTGAATAGCCGCCTGGATATCATCTTCACGCATGGCTTGCGGTAACCGGTAGTCACCCTCGCCGTAGTAAAAAGACATCTGTTGTCCCAGCGGCTTTACGGCTGAGGGGCCGCTGCTGTGAGCCGCATATTTGCTGTATTGGGATAATGCCCCGGCATGCATCAGCTGGGCGATGATCATGCCGCCTTCGCTATGCACCGCATCGATAATCGGCTGCCAGCTTTGCGCCTGTTGCTCATTGGTAATTCCTGGCTGTTGTCGGTAACACTGGCTAAACAGCTGATCGGTGTATAAACCTTCGGTAATAATCAAGCCAAAACCACCTGTCGCATATGCCTGGTAGTACTCGCACATCAGCGCATTGGCTGTGCCATCGTCATTGGCGCTGACGCGTGTCATCGGCGCAACCGCGAGGCGATTTCGTAAATCTATATGACCGATCTGGGCTGGCTGGAATAGCGCTGCATTGTTAGCTGTCATGGTGGTTGTCTCGGGTTCGTTAGAAGTCCTGCGTACTTTGACAGCAACATAAAAGAGTGTGAATATCGGTTTTTCCTAAAACATTATTAACTTTGTGTTGAATATGGCCGGTATTAATCAGCTCGAAAGTCTCAAAATCTTCAAAGCGGTTGTGGAATCAGGCAGCTTCACTGCGGCGGGGCAGAGGCTTGGTGTCTCTACAGCAAGAGTGTCGAAAGCCATTGAGCGGCTTGAAGCAGAGCTGGCAACGACACTGTTTATCCGCAGCACACGGCATATGCAGATTACCGAGAGTGGCGAGCGCTGCTATCGTCGTGCACTGGCGCTGCTGGGCCAATGGAAGGAACTCAAAGATGAGCTGGTCGAAACGCACGCCAGCCCCAGAGGAAAGTTACGCATCAGCGTGCCGATGAGCTGGGGGCTGTGCAAGTTTGCCCCGTTACTGGCTGAGTTTATGGAGGCGTACCCGGAGATTACGCTGGATGTGCAGATGACGGATCAGCACGTGAATGTGCTGGAAGGGGAGTATGACCTGGTGCTGCGGTTAACTTACCAGCTGGCAGACAGCGCGTTGCTGTGCCAGCGTATCACCGGTTATCGCTTTGTCGCCTGCGCGGCTCCGGCTTACCTGGCACGCCATGGTGAGCCGCTACATCCTCAGGATCTCAGGCAACATGCGTGCTTGCTGTATAACCTGCAAGGCACACCGAAAAAATGGCAGTTTTTAGAGGGAGCCAGACCTGTCGATGTCTATATTGAGCCACGCTTACAGTCGAATAACAGTAAGTTGTTCCATGCCGCATTAGTGGCAGGCCAGGGCATCACGTTGATTCCTGAGTTCGTGGTCGCTGATGATCTGAAAACGGGTCGTTTAGTGCCTGTGTTAGCCAGCTTTGGCACGCCAACACTGACGCTGTACTCACTCCGGCCCAGAGATCATATGGCATCACACCGATTGAAACTGCTGCATGATTTTTTGTATCAGCAGCTGGCTGAACCTTTAGCCTGAAGTCATGGGCCGACAGGTGCTGCTTAGCGATCAGCGCGGCCACACCGGGTGCTTATCATCAATAATAAAGTGGTGGCTATGGCGGTGTCCGTGCTGGCCGTGGCCCTCATGCCAGTGCGGGTCATCCCTGGCCAGCCCTTCATGGCTATGCTGCAGGGTGTCGTTATCTTCCACCGGCCAGAGCCGGTAACCCACCAGAGCGGCCAGTGCGGCCAGCGCAGCCATCAGGCTGAAGGTCAGGCTCCAGCTCAGATTGGCACCCAGCCAGCCGACCAGCGGATAAGTGAGTAACCAGCAACCGTGAGACAGGGCAAACTGAGCAGCAAACAGCGCGGGGCGGTCTTGCGCGTGGGCGGAGCGGCGCAGCAGCTGGCCCGCTGGAGTCTGCACCAGTGACAGCGCCAGCCCCAGTAGAAACCACACCGCCACCAGGGCGTTGTAACTGTCAATCAACAGCCCGGCCAGTAAGCCGCAACATACCAGTACCGCTCCGGCCAGCATCAGGCTGCGGGTCGTCAGCCGGTCACTCAGTTTTGTCATCAGCAGTGCAATCAGCATCGACCCAGCACCAAAGGCCGCGAATGCCCAGGCGGTGGCCTGTTCGCTCAGGCCAAAGCGGCTCTGCACCAGTACCACCGTATTCACAATCACCATGGCGCTGGCGCTGGCCACTACCAGGTTTAATGCCAGTAGCCCTCGTAAACGTGGCGTCGCCAGGAAAATGCGCAGTCCCAGCGTGGCGCGCTGGGCAAAGCTGCGGCTGGTGTCTGCCGTCGGGCTGGGCAGGCTGACCGACAGCACCAGCAAAGCTGAGCCACAAAACCCCAGTACCGTGCCATTAAACAGGCTGTGAAAGCTGAACACCGTCAGCAGGGCGGCGGCCAGCAGCGGGCTGATAATATTTTCCAGATCATAGGCCAGCCGTGACAGTGACAGGGCGCGGGTGTAGTCCTTCTCGTCGGGCAGAATATCGGGAATGCTGGCCTGGAAGGTGGGGGTAAACGCCGCCGAGGCCGACTGCAGCAGGAAGATGAGTAGATAGATCTGCCAGATTTCATCCACAAACGGCAAGAGCAGGGCCACGCTGGCGCGGATAAGGTCCAGGCTGATCAGCAGGGCGCGACGGGGTAGCAGGCCGGTGATGGCACTGGCCAGTGGCGCGATGCTGATATAGGCCAGCATTTTAATCGCCAGCGCGGTGCCTAGCACGGCCCCGGCGTTGGCCCCGGCCAGTTCAAAGGCTTTCAGGCCCAGCGCGACAGTGGCCAGACCGGTGCCGATCAGGGCAATTATCTGGGCCAGAAACAGCTGGCGGTAGGTGCGGTTTTGCAACACGGAGAACATTTCGTCGCCCTTGTGAAGGTTGAATCGAGGCGGATAGGGCCTGATCAGGCCGCTGGAAACCCTGGCACAAGATTACCATTGTTTAACGATGAGCGATGGGCAGACCCCCGCAGACGGGTTGCTGCGGCATGGGCGATAGCCCGGTGCCACCTCAGTGTCGGCCACTGCGAGAGCGGTTGATCTATATTGGTAGGTAAATTGTCAGCTAAATTTAGCAGGGGTATGAACAACCTGGTGTCTGGTGAATCTGTGAGGATGACTATGGTAGCGGCAATGACAAACTGGGCGCGACATTTTTTCAGAATGGAATCCGCCGGTGGGCTAGTGTTGATGGCGGTCACGCTGATCACCATTCTGATTGCCAACTCACCGCTGGCGGGGTTCCACCAGCTGTTGCTGGACACGCCGGTGGCAGTGCGCATTGGTACCTTTGAGATCGCCAAACCACTGTTGTTGTGGATTAACGATGGCCTGATGGCAGTGTTCTTCTTTCTGGTCGGACTGGAACTTAAGCGCGAACTGGTCGACGGCGAGCTGGCCGACCGACGTAATATTATCCTGCCAGGCATTGGTGCTATGGGCGGCATGCTGGCCCCGGCACTGGTTTATACCGCCTTTAATTACAGTGATGGCTTTGCTATGACCGGCTGGGCGATTCCAGCCGCCACGGATATCGCCTTTGCGCTGGGTGTATTGATGCTGCTGGGCTCCCGGGTGCCGACGTCACTGAAGGTGTTCCTGATCTCACTGGCGATCTTCGATGATATCGGGGCCATTGTGATTATTGCCCTGTTCTACACCGAAGAGTTGTCATTGTTCTCGCTGGTGGTGGTGGCCTGTTGTGTGCCTGTGCTGATGCTGCTTAATGCCCTGAAGGTAGAGTCCAAGGTGCTCTATATCACGGTGGCGGTGGTGATGTGGGCGGCGATGCTCAAATCTGGCGTTCACTCGACGCTGGCCGGGGTGCTGGCGGCGTTCTTTATTCCGATGAAGGGTCGCCATGGTGGCGAGCCGTTGAAAGAGCTGGAGCATGATCTGCACAGCTTTGTGGCGTTTTTTATTCTGCCCCTGTTTGCTTTCGCCAATACCGGTATTGATTTGTCGGGTGTTGGCATGGAACAGCTGCTGCACCCGGTCTCGCTGGGGATCGCGCTGGGCTTGCTGGTGGGTAAGGTGGTGGGTGTGTTTGGCTGTTGCTGGCTGGCGGTGCGTTATCAGCTGGCGCCATTGCCTGCAGGTTGCAGCTGGACGACGCTGTTCGGGGTGTCGGCCCTGTGCGGGATCGGTTTCACCATGAGTCTGTTTATTGGCTCGCTGGCGTTTGGAGACACCTCAACCGGGATGCTGTTTGATGAGCGACTGGGCATTCTGCTGGGCTCACTGGTGTCCGGTGTACTCGGCTTCCTGGTGTTATGTAAAAGCTTGGGTAAACCCTCACCGGCGACGGCGTAAGTTCTTATCCGCAGCCCCTCACTTTCAGGCTGAGCTGTCAGACAAACCGCCGCCGGGGTTACCCCTGACGGTGGTTTTTTATTGCCGGTTATTAAGTGTCAGCCCGTTCCAGGGTTGCCCACTCAATGGTGACGCCCGGGCCGAAGGCCATGGTGATCAGCTTGTCTTCTTTTACCTTTTCCAGATTACGTGCCAGCACAAACAGCATGGCGGCCGCGCCCAGGTTACCGACGCTGCGCAGGGTATCGTAGGAATGCTCCAGCGCGTTTTCCTGCCAGCCACGGGCCATAAATGCCTGACCGACATGGTGCAGAATATTTGGCCCGCCCGGGTGGATCGCCAGGCCTGGCTTAACGCCGTCACCACTGGCTTCCAGTTTGTCGAGCAGGCTGCTGCCCCGTTCACTTTGCAGGTAGCCGCCCAGTGCCGGGCCTACGCCTTTATCCAGCGTCATCCGGTAGGCGCTATGCTCCGGTGATTTTGGTGGATCAAGCCCCAGCAGCGCGGTGCTGTCAGGCACCAGTGACATACCGGTGCCGGTGTACTTCCAGCGGCCTTGCGGGGCCAGAATTACCGCTGCCGCACCATCGGCAAACAGCGAGTGTGCTACCAGCGAGGAGGTGTCTGTGGCGTTCAGATCATAGTGGGTGGAGGCGGTTTCAACGGCAACCACCAGCACACCACTGGCATCACCACCGCGTACGGCATCGCGGGCCATGCGCAGGCAGGTGGCACCACAGAAGCAGCCATTGAAGTTGAGTTCCGCTTTCTGGCAATCCAGTGGCAGCCCCAGCTGGCGGATCACCTCGACGGCGATGCCCGGCTCACTCCAGCCACTGGTGCAGGTGGTGATCAGGTGGGTGATCTGCGATGGATCACCGCCCCAGTCGGCCAGCGCTTTACGCGCGGCTTTTACCGCCAGTTTCACCGCAGTGTCATGGAACACTTTCATCCGTTCATGGTAAGGCGGGATGTAGTCATGCGGGGTGAAAATATCTTCACTCAGAGAGACATCTACGGCATCCGGGTAGTCTGAGGGTTGCTTACCTTGCGGCAGCCAGTGCGGGTGTACGTAGTGGCGGGTATGGATACCCGTCCCCAGAGTCAGCCGCTCGATCATCTTGATGGTGTGTTCGGACTGACCGTTATGCTCACGTATTTTACGATCGTGGGCCAGGTACTGTTCAGTAGAAATCGGGTAAGGCACGGCGGTGCCGGTACCAGCAATATGCGCTTCGTTAGTCATTATTATCTGCTGTCATCTGCCTGGTTTGAATCCTGCAGCGATGCCTGTCGGCCAAGGCCCAACAGACAACGTACTGCTCTATGCACGGCCATCCAGATTGGCGAGGGCAGGTTAACATAGATGTTATTACCGAAGGGTATGGGCTGGCTGCCTTAATCTGGTATGCCGCCTTCTGTCAGCCTGGCAGGGTCGAGCAGTTGTTCCAGTTGCGCCCGGCTCAGGTCGGTTTCGGCAAGTGTCACATCAATAATCGGCTGGCCTGATGCATAGGCTTTTTTGGCGATCTCGGCGGCTTTCTGGTAACCAATAATCGGGTTCAGCGCTGTGACCAGAATAGGATTGCGCGCCAGTGCTTGCTGCACATTGGCCTCGTTAACGGTGAAAGTGGCGATGGCGCGGTCGGCCAGCAGGCGGGCGGTATTGCTCAGCAATTTTTCACTGTGCAACAGATTACTGGCAATCATCGGCAGCATGACGTTCAGCTCAAAATTACCATGCTGACCGCCGATACAGATCGCCGTGTCGTTGCCCATCACCTGGGCGGCGGCCATCATGGTCGCTTCCGGGATCACCGGGTTGACCTTGCCCGGCATAATGGACGAGCCGGGTTGCAGCGCTTCCAGTGCAATCTCCCCCAGCCCGGCCAGCGGCCCGCTGTTCATCCAGCGCAGATCATTGGCGATTTTCATCAGCCCGGTGGCCAGGGCTTTGAGCTGACCGGATAATTCAACGGCGGTGTCCTGGGTGGCCAGAGCGGTGAACTTGCAGGGTGCAGAGGTCAGCGACAGACCGGTTAGCGCAGATAAGCGGACAGCAAATGCCTCGGCGAAGTCCGGGTGGGCATTAATGCCGGTGCCCACGGCAGTGCCGCCCTGCGCCAGCTGGTGCAGGCGGGGCTGGGTGTCGCGCAACCGGGCAATCGCCAGTTCAATCTGCCCGGCCCAGCTTTGCAGGGTTTGCTCCAGCCGCACCGGCATGGCGTCCATCAGATGCGTACGGCCGGTTTTCACCACCTGGCCCACGCTGGCCGATTTGTTGTGGATGCGGGTCAGCAGATGTTCCAGCGCAGGCAACAGCTGCTGTTCCAGCTCCATCGCCGCGCTGACATGAATGGCGGTGGGGATCACATCGTTGGAGCTCTGGCCCATATTGACATGGTCATTGGCATCGATGGTTTGCTGACTATGGCGAGAGGCCAGGGTGGCGACCACTTCGTTAATGTTCATGTTTGAGCTGGTGCCAGAACCGGTCTGGAACACATCAACCGGGAACTGATCACGATACTGGCCAGCGCTGATCTGCTGGCAGACAGCCACGATCGCCGTTGCAATGGGCTCATCCAGCAACTCCAGCTGCAGGTTGGTTTCCGCTGCTGCCTGCTTGATCAGCGCCAGGGCACGGATAAAGGGCGCTGGCAGGGGCTGGCCACTGATCGGAAAGTTGTTAACCGCCCGCTGCGTCTGAGCACCGTAATGTGCATCCACCGGCACCTCCAGTGCGCCCATACTGTCTGACTCCGTGCGGAACTTACTCATAACTTTCCTCCTGGTTGGGTGCGCAGCAGAAACGCTGCATCAGATGCAATTCGTACTTCAATGCGTCGAGATAGCGCTGACCGTCAGGGTTATGTCGATAAATGCGGCTGAGCCTGAGCAACGGCCGGTTCAGATTGTCCAGACAATACTGACGAAACAGCAGGGGGTGCAGCGGGTCAGTCGCGCCGTTGATCAGGTTTTTCAGCGAGCGCAACAACTGCTTCTCACGCGCTTTGCCGGACAGGTAATCAGCCAGCGCCATACTACGTTCAATATAGGCCCGAACCCGTGTCGGCGAGAGGCCATCAGAACCTGGCCGCTTTAACAGTGACTCAGCCAGAATGTAGTCAAGCTGGGCATCCACAAGGCTGGACGTCGCAGGCGCATGCTTCATTGTGAGATCCATAAGTTATTAACGATAATCGTTATCATTCGTTTTTAATGGCTTTTTGTCAACGAACTCTGTACTGGAAAGAAAGTTGTACGCGGTCTGGCTGGTTGTTATGGTCGATTTTCGTCGATGGACTGTTGCTCGCTGGCTGGTTTGGCCACAAGAAAATGGCAGAGTCAGGTTGTGACTGCTGGGTGGACAACAGGGAATTTCACACACCTCAGGAGGAGGTATTAATGAAGGATATTCACTCGGACTTAAGGGCGTTAGTGCTGACACATGGCATTAAAGGAATTTTGCTGCTTCTATTGCTGAACTACGGCTTTTTTACCTTAGCTTTCAATCTTATTGATCTGGTCGCTGCAGACAGCGCACCGGCGTTTGATGGGCCCTGGGGTGTACTGCTGTTTTCCTGTGCGATGACATCTGTCGGGCTTAAGTTGCCATCTAAATAAAGCCGTCTGATCCTGCTTAATAACTGATGATATTTATCCAGCTGTCATCATATCGAACGCCAGAATTGATGACTGACTGAAAAGCCAGGGGCGTCTGTTGTGAAGCTATCTTCAGCCACCAAATTATTTAAAATGCGCTTATTTTCAGTGATGAAAACCATCCGAAATTAGCGCCAAAGTGGTTGATTTATGATCATGTTTTCGCCCAGACACACCTCCTGTTTACACCCGCTGGCTAATCAGTGAAGGGGGAATTCTTATCAAACGTGGGAATAATTTACCGCATTAGCGCCACCCCATTTTCTGTATATGCATACAGTATATTTGGTGGATTTGTACTTGCCAGCTTAAAACCAGACTAAAGGCGTAGCAGAACAGGTGGTTATCAATGGGTGGATATGTTAAAAATCAAACAGTTAAAAATCAAACAGTTAAAAACGAATGGCGCGGTTTCTTATCGGCTCGATTAGCCAGATATACGCGTTTCTCGAAATCTCAGGGAGGAGAGTGTGAAATGTCTTTAGAATGTATCGATATATCAAAGAGTTATATCACTCCTTTCTCGATTTTTCCGTCCGTGTAAGCGAGACGGCATACAATTAAGCTGTTATGCAGACAAGTGTTCAATGAGAGATTAGGTGATGGAACGTATAGTAGTTATTGGCTCTAGTTGTAGTGGTAAGTCTACATTTTCGCAAAGGTTAGCTCAAAAACATAAAGTGGAATATATTGAATTAGATCAATTACATTGGTTACCTAATTGGGTAGAAAGACCAGGCGATGATTTTAGAGCTTTAGTAACTAAAGCTGTATCATCTGATTATTGGGTTGTTGATGGAAATTATTCAGTTGCTCGTGATATTGTTTGGCCAAGAGCAACACAAATAATATGGCTTAATCATTCTTTTGGTTTAGTATTATACCGCTCTATTACACGCTCAATTAACCGAGCGGCAACTAAAAAGATGTTATTCGCAGGTAATGTTGAATCTTTCAAGCAAACATTTTTTAGTCGAGATTCAATTATCTTATGGGTTTTAAAAACATATCATCAAAAACGTAAGAATTATTCGAAAATATTAAAACATGTAGAAGCTAAAGGTATAAAAGTAATTGAGTTTAACAATCAATCACAAGTAGATGAGTACTTAGATAACCTATAGAATCTGCATAACAAATCACTGCAAAGGACTAAAAAATAGCTGGCTATTGCTCGTGCCTCGCTATTTTAGACAACAATTTTTAGCCTCTGAGTGAGGCGTTAAGTGTTACCTCATCATCCAGCAGGGTGATATAGTTCGTGGAAAAAATACGGGGACACCCATGGAAAAAATACGGGGACACCCATAAATAACGTGGAAAAAATACTAATAAATACGGGGACACCCATAAAAATTACCACTCTCTGAAAACCTCGCCTACACTGGCAGGGCGAGAACATGAACGATTTTTAAGCACGTATTACCTTGTCCAGATAAATGACATCCATAGCCGCCATCCGCTGCTTACGACGGGTACCTGCTTTTCTGGTTGTTTCTCGGCGTAACTGGTTTACTGCAACATGGCGTAAAGTCGCTAGATTGTGGGCTCCGTGCCCCCTACTGATTTTGCAGGCATCTTCGCGAAAAGCGACATCAAGTACCCAGTGCAGACGATTCTCAACATCCCAGTGACTACGTACACCCTGCGCAAACGACTCTTCACTCAGTTCAGCGGAGCTGATGTAGTAACGATGGTCCAACGTTTCCTGACCTGCCTTGTTACAGCTGTATCGCGTGGCCATACCGATTGTCTTCAACCCCGGCCAATCAGGTAGCCCTATGATATCGCGAGCGCTTAATACGTGATGTTCCCGGTATTCCTGACGCCCATGACCCTTTTCTATCTGACGGTATCCAGGCTGATCTGTTTCGGATTTAAAAGCAGAGCAGATAGCCTGATACAGCTTTTTTTGATTACCTTTTACAGCTAGCAGGTAGTCACCTTTCTTATCAACGCAAAATACGGGGACACCCATAAAAATTACCACTCTCTGAAAACATCGCCTACACTGGTTTCACCCGCCAGTCGTATCGGCGTCATTTTTCAGGAGATTGTGATGACCCGTGCCCGTCGAGAGCAGGTAAGCCTGCTGGATACCCCTTATTACCACTGTATTTCACGTTGTGTGCGTCGTGCCTTTCTGTGTGGACAGGATGCCCATAGTGGGGACTGTTTTGAACATCGCCGCCAATGGATTGTAGAGCGGCTGGCGCTGTTGGAGCAGATGTTTGCTATTGATATTGCGGCCTACGCCGTCATGTCAAACCATTACCACCTGGTTCTGCATATCAATGAAGCTCAGGCGGCTGACTGGTCTGATGCTGAGGTGATTGAGCGCTGGCTGATGCTGTTCAGTGGCCCGCCATTGATTAGACGTCATCTGTCTGGCGAGGAGCTGACGGAGTCTGAGCGGGCAAAAGTATCAGAAATTGTTACTGACTGGCGGGATCGCCTGAGTGATCTGAGCTGGTTTATGCGTTGCCTGAATGAGCATATCGCCCGTCAGGCCAATCAGGAAGATGGCTGTACCGGCCGGTTCTGGGAGGGGCGGTTCAAGTGTCAGGCGTTGCTGGATGAGCAGGCCCTGCTGACCTGTATGGCCTATGTCGATCTGAACCCACTGCGGGCCGGGCTGGCAGATACACCTGAAGCGTCTGACTTTACCTCGATACAGCAGCGAGTGGCAGCTGTGAAGGCATCTGAAACCCCAGCGTCTGACACGCCAGCCTTACAACCACTTTCAGCAAAACAGCAGGATATTGATAATCACGCAGTGCCCTTTGCACTGGCGGATTACCTGGAACTGGTGGACTGGACCGGGCGTTGCCAGCGAGAGGATAAACGTGGCTATATAGCGGCACGTATACCGCCTATTCTGCAGCGGTTATTTATTGATCCGCAGCAGTGGCAGCGGACTATGCTCCCGTCAGGGCTACGTTTTCAGCATGCCGTGGGTTGTGTCGCTAAGCTGAAGCAGTACGCTAAGAACCTTGGGCGTAACTGGGTGAAGGGGCAGGGGCTGGCGCAGCAATTGTATCGGGTATAGGTGGCGAGCTTTTAAGCGGATATTTTGTTGGGTGTCCCTGTATTTCTCTGTATTTCTGTATTTGCCTCCCTGTATTTGCCCGCATATTTTTAGAACGAGTAAATATTACTAATAATTAGATGGGTTGTTTTTATGTCTGAAGTTGCAATATTTGCGGAGCAGGTCACCACTGGCCAGCTTTTGCAGAACCTACTTTATGCTTCCGGTACGGTTGGAGCATTGTTTGTTGTTGTGGGCCTACTATTGATTGATACCGGTGGTATTCGTCGTCGTAACGTTTTTAACGCTACCGTTGAAAAGCTGGTTGGCTTTTTCATTGGTGTAACTGTTTACTTCCTGATTGGTTTCTCTCTCTGGGCTGCTCAGTACTACGTTATGTACGAAGGTCCTGATTATCCAGCATCAGTTGCTTTTATGGATTCCGTTAAAGCGCTGTGGGCTGGTGGTGATATGGCTAATGCTAGGGCTCAAAATGTTGATCCTGCTGCATTCCCTGGTTTGAATAATTTCCAGATCTTCATCTTCTTCCTGGCTGTATTCACTGGTATCGTGAACGTTCTGTTGCACTTCGCAGTTTCTGAGCGTATGAAAGCTTCTGCTTACTACGTTACATGTGCTGTAGCGGCGCTTGTTTCATCTGGGCTGAGCTACATGACTTGGGGCTCTGTTGGTACTCTGACAGTTCTCGGCTTCCATGACTTCTTTGGTGCTAGCTTCGTTTACCTGTTCCCAGCTGGTATGGCTCTGGTATTCGCGAAAGTATTGGGCGCACGTCCAGGTATGTTTGAAGCACACCCTGATGTAGCTGCATACACAGTTCCTAACTTGGGTCTGGCAACAACTGGTATCATGATCATTTTTGCTGGCCTGCCAATGGTTATCCTGTCTTGCCTGTTCTTCTTCGATCCAGAAGCACTGGCAGTGAGTGTAACAATGGCTGACACAAGTGTTGGTCTGGCCTTCAACAACTACGCAGTTTCTTGGGCTGGTGGTGCGTTGACTGGTGCTGCAATTGCTTATAAAACTCGTAAGTACAGCTACCTGTTGCTTGGTCCGCTGGCTGGTTACGTTTCTGGTGCGCCAGGCTTCGACGTTTACACGCCGTGGGTTATGTTCCTGGTTGCTTCTGCTGCGCCATTCGTTGCTTACTTCGTATACGAATTGACTCAAAAGCTGCACATTGACGAACACAAACTGATTCCTCTGTTCGGTGGTGTTGCGACTTACGGCTTCATCATGGTTGGTGTTCTGTACGCTGGTACGCCACGTGGCGGTTACGTGGGCTTTGAAGAAGGTATTTATGCCTTCCAAGGCGGCGAGATCAGCATCATGATGCAGATCGTTGGTGTAGCTGTATCTCTGGGCGCGGGTATCGTGACTGCTGCTATTCTGGTACCTATCCTGAAAGTGACTACTGGCCTGAAAGTGTCTGATGCAGATCAGGCGAAAGGTCTGGATGAAGTTTACTGGGGTATTCAGCCAGATGTTGAGCCTCACGCTGAGCCTTCTCAGAGAACTGCTTAATCCTATAAAACGGAAAGCGGTCTCATCCGCGGCGTTATCAATGTTTGGGAAAGGATTCCCTAACGAAATAGGCCAACATGGGTTTTACCCATTTAAAAAGGCTACCTTCTATTGAAGGTAGCCCTTTTTTTGATCCGTTGAATCTACTTTGAGAGGCGATAACTCCATTAATCTGCAAACTTAACGGAGTTGAATGTGTTGCCAAGCTGTAACCGTTCATTCCACCGCGTCATTGACAGCCGGATTATCCAGATCTGAGCGCAGCGGATTATCGGCGAACAGCGTTTTCCACAACCGTGGCGTCAGTTCTTCCACTCGGCTGGCCGGGTGTTCGCTGACGCGCAGCAGTACGTCCGTCAGATAGGTGTACGGATCAATATCATGCAGTTTGCAGGTGCAGATAAGGCTCTGGATGATGCCGACATGCTCAGCCCCCAGTTTGGTCCAGCAGAACAGCCAAGCTTTACGCCCCATCGGGATCGGCCGCAGACCACGTTCAAGATAATTGGTGTCGGGCGCAACGTCCGGGTCTTCCAGGAATACCTTCAATGCTGCGGCCCGCTTTGTTACGTAGCCCAGTGCTTTATGAAATGGATTGCTGGGCGTCAAATCGCCACGGCGCAGTTGCTGATCGCACCATTCGAAGAACCCGTCCACGATCGGTTTGCTGTGCGTCAGTCGATACTGTCGCTTTTTCTCACCGCTGAGCTGTGCTTCGCGGATTTCCTTTTCGACTTGGTACAGCCTGGCGATGGTATCCAGGGCGGTACCCACCGCCACCGGTTCCTGCGCTTCGGCAGAAATACAGGGACATCCATAAAAATAGTGCCTGCCGGGCTGCTGACTCATCTGCCAACCTGTGTGCCTGTCGTACTTATACTGCTACTCCAGCTGTAATGTTTCACGTTTGGACCGGGAAGGGGTTTTCAGGCCTGCCGTGAATTAACAATTGAATAATTATTACCCTCTAATAAGGAAGTGAAGATGCAATCCAGAAATAAAATAGGGGTGGCTGCCTTTGTCATCGCTGCTGTTATTGCCGTATTTACCGCGATTTCACATCTATCCTGTATTTATTTGGGAGCCAGCTGTTATAAAGCGCAAATGGCACCCCCTGAAATCGTAGAGTCAGCCATTAATGGCACTTTGCTTGCGCCTGTTGGCACGGCGTTTATAGCGTTTCTATTTTTGCTATGTGCTGCCTATGCGCTGTCGCGAGCGGGGTTTATCCGAAAGCTACCATTGCTTAATCTGGGTGTGATTACCATCGGGGTGTTGTGTTTGGTGCGCGGTGTGTCAACGGTTCCTCTGTCGATGGCATATCCCGAAATGGTCAGCAGCTTCAGTATTATTGCTGGCTTTATCTGGTTTATATCGGGCGTGCTGTTTTTGCTGGGTCATCGATTTGTTACGAAGGAGCTGGCCACATAAGAACGGGCTGGTGTTTATGGCTGTTAGGTCGCTGACTCTTCGACTGCTCGTACCTCGCGCTCAGAGTGAGCGGAGCCGGGTGGTGGCGACTGGAGGTGAAACTTTCAGTCTGACGTATCGCGCTGAACAGATACAAAAATGGCCCATTCTATGGGCCATTGTTAGTTAACAGTCACGTTATCAGGCTGTGTAGCTTAGCCTTCCAGGCCCTGTTTTTTCAGGTATTCGTCGTAGTTGCCGTGGAAATCGACGATGCCGTCTGGGGTCACTTCCAGGATACGGGTGGTCAGGGAGGAGACGAACTTACGGTCGTGGCTGACGAAGATCAGGATGCCCACAGCTGAGGCTGTTCTGAACATCGTCGGTAGTGGATTGTTGAGCGTCTTGCGCTGCTGGAGCAGGTATTTGCCATTGATATTGCGGCCTGCGCCATTATATCGAGCCATTACCATCTGGTGCTACATGTTGGTGAGGCGCGGACAGAAAGCTGGTCTGACACTGGCGTGATCGCCTGAGCGGGTATATTGCGTGGATATTTTCTTGAATCCAGCACGACTCCTATGGGCCAATTAAAAAGTCGATCAATAGCCGGGTTCGCTCGGGCAGCAATTTGCGTTGCAGGTACACCAGGTATAACGGTAACGCGGGTAGTGGCGCAGGCGGTTCGATCGCCTGCAGCTGTTTACTGGCCAGTGCTGCTGTGCAAAAAACCTGTGGCAGGATTGCTGCGCCGGTTGAATGGAGGCATAGCATGAGTGAGGCGTTCAGATCCGTGGTGGTAATCGCCGGTCGGGCATGGCTGAAGGTACTCTGCCCGTGGGGGTCGTGGACTGCCAGCTGCTGCCAGTCGGTGAATGGCTTGTTGAGCCTGATCCAGTCCGGTGTGGCGACCAGTAACATCGGCTGACTGGGTAATGGACGGGCGATAAGGTCCGGGCTTGCAGGGGTACGGCCACGTATTGAGAGGTCGATCCGGTGCTCGGCCAGATCGGCAACATCGTCGCTCATTAGTAGCTCAAGTTTGATATTGGGGTAACGCTGACAGAACGCCTGTAACCGGTCCAGTACGCCTGGGTCTGCGGCGGCAGGTAAGCCGAGGCGAACCAGGCCGCTGGTCTGGGCGTCGCTGGCAAAGCGCGCCTGTGCATTGTCCAGCAAGGTAATGGCTTGCTGGCTGGTGAATAAGAAGTCCTGCCCTTCCGGGGTAAGTGAAACATGCCGGTTGTTGCGTAAGAACAGCCGTACCCCCAGGTTCTTTTCAAGCTCCTGCACCCGTGCGCTCACTGTGGCGCGGGGGATATTAAGGTGCCTGGCGGCGGCTGAAAAGCTGAGCAGTTCAGCGACGAGTGCGAAGGTCTTTAAAGCATTCAGGTTCATAGTTTGTCAAAAATTATTAGACATAACGGCTAGTTTTGCTGATATTTTTTGTGTTTGTCAATCGTTCTATGCTGTTGGAAATTATCAGTAACAGGCGTTTTTAAATGAACCTTACCCTTAGAAAAATCATGACGATGTCCGCTGTGCTTGGCAGTCTCGGCCTTGCCCCACACAGCTATGCCAGCGCGGTTGATATTCAATGGCTGGGCGGGCCGACGATGTTGATCAAGTTTGGCAGTATCTCGCTGCTCACCGACCCGATGCTGGGGGAGGGAGATGCGGCTTATCGTATGGGTGATCCCAACGAAGCGTTTGATCTGGCCAGGGGCCCCAGGGTGAAAGAGCATAAACGCCTGACTGCACTGCCTGCTCTCAAGCTGGCACAGCTGGATGCTGTGGTGATCAGTCATAGTCATGAAGATCATTTTGATCAGACCGCGCGGGCGCTGTTGTCGGGTAATCGACCGGTGATTGTGCCACCAGCGGATAACTCGCTGGTTAAAGGGCTTGGTTTCACTGCGCCTCAGCCATTAGCCTGGGGTCAGCAATGGCGTTATCAGGAGGGTGAGTATCAGGTTGTGATTACTGCGCTCCCGGCGTTTCACTCGGAGTCAGCACAGGTTGCGCCGCTGCTCGGTGAGGGTAACGGCTACTGGTTTGAATTTATTCAGGGCGACGCACGTACTTCGCTGTACTGGATGGGGGATACATTTCTGACCGGGCCGCTGAAAGAGTGGCTGGCGGCCAGGCCTGCGCCGGATATCCTGGTGCCACATGTCGGCCGGGTTGGCACGACCGGTCCGTTAGGACAGATCTCGATGGGAGCCGCTGAGGTGATTGAAGCGATTCAGTTTGTTCAACCGGCTTATACCTTACCGATCCACCACTCGACCTATGAACTGTACCTTGAGCCCATCAGTGCGCTGGCTACATCAGCAGAGGCAAGTGGCGTATCAGTTGATCTGCCCGCCGTGGGCAGCTGGATGCACTACCCACAGACATCGCAGCTAGCGGGCAGTCAACGTTAATAAACAGGTATTGCTCTGGATCGAGTCAGCTGTTTTAGTGGCTATGTTTATTCAGGGGGGTTATGAACAGGCTTTAAATTGAGTGTTTTTTCTTGAATTTTTGTTTCTTTCTATAGTGTAAATTTACCTTGGCTGAATAGCTGGGTGTTCTCAGTTATTTATAACCATAGTAACTAATTAGCACCCAGCTATTTTTGGTTGGTTTTTATGTCTTTTGTTTATCTTTTTATTTGATGTTGCAGGTGCTAATTCCAAATGATATAAATGCTGCCGAAACGATGGGGGCTGGGTTGCTGGCTCGCATATTAAAGGGAATGTTTTGTATTCAGGGTAAGAATAATCATGAAAAAGCTCCTCTCTGGTTTGGTAGCAGCTATCACATTGTCGGCAGTGTTGACGCCTGTAACGGCATTAGCAGACGCGCGTGTTTATAATTTAGATAATAAGTTTTCAGGGTATTCAGACAGACAGCGTATTTATAATCTGGATGGAAAGTTTTCGGGTTACGTTGATAGTCAGAGACTTTATGATGTGGATGGTAAGTTTGCTGGCTATCTGGATAATCAAAGAATTTACAATTTAGATGGTAATTTCCATGGTTATTTTGATAGCCAGCGTGTTTACAATAAGGATGGTAAGTTTTCTGGTTACATTGATGGCACCGTAGATGACAACTCTAAAGGTGCAGCGGCCATGTTACTGTTGATGAACGCTAAATAACCATAGTAAAAATTATAATTTTGCTAACTGGAAGCCGGGCCTGTCTCGGCTTTTCATGTATTGATCCTGGCATCGGCCGTGCCGTAAAAAGGCCTGCTTTCTTTCAGTTATATCTGCTGTACTTATTGTCTGACTCCAGCCCCAGCCTGTCCGAACGCTGTGTCGAATTGTCCTCCACATATTCTTGTAATACCGTTAACGATGGCAAAATCACTTAGCCCCAGCTGCATGTCTGCTATGGGTTAGCGGGCCGCGCCTGTGACCCGCCTGGTTTGTCAGGTATCGCACAGTCATTATTAGCATGAGTGGGTGCTGTTCGGCGATATAATGCCTGTCTAACTCTCTGACGAGCCGCCCTTATCGTATGAAAAGCTGGAAGCACATGCCTGCCGACCCTGATGTTGCTCGCTATGTGGATTGCTACTGGTTTCTGGAACGTGAACAGGAGGATGGCGGTAGTACATTCCCCAAGCTAAACCCGGACCCTGCCGCGCACCTGATTCTGGCTGAACCAGCGCAGCGTTACCACTATGCCCAGGGTACGCAGGTTGAAGAGGGAACGGGTAGTCACTGGCTGTTTCCCCATAGCCATACTTTTGCAATGGATCACTCGGTGTCCTTCCATATTCTGGGTATAAAGTTTCATGTAGGGGCGCTCTACGCGCTGGATTTAAAGCCCCTGAAACCAGCGTTAGATCAGGTGGCAGCGGCGGATTTTGCCAGCTTGCAGCGGGGCAGCTGCTGTACGGAAACTGAGCTGTTACCGCTGGCGCAGGCTGATTCAGCAGCCTGTTGTGCCGCGCTGGACACACAACTTCGGGACTGGTTAATGGACAGTCGTGAAGATCGACACAGCCAGCTGGTGCGCCGAGTTTTCCCGTTGTTGATGAACACCACAGTCGCCGAACTGGGTGGGAAACTGCACTGTTCACAGCGTACTCTGGAGCGCAGTTTTCAGCGGGTGACGGGGCTGACGTTAAAGCAGTGCCAGTCGATGGAGCGGCTGGAGTCGATACTGGCTTATCTCTACAGCCAGGACGGCGAAGCGATCGACTGGGCTGATATTGCCCAGCGGTTTGGTTTTAGCGATCAGCCCCACCTGATCCGCTATTTCAAAAGCAGCATTGGTGCGACGCCGGGCCGCTATGCTCGGCAGCGGGATCTGACGATCGATATCTACGGTGACTTTGAGTAAGTGCTGAAATTGTCGTATTTGTTCAATCGAACACTATTGGCGACCGTTATGCTCTGTTTCAGAGGCTGAGTTACCCCGGCGTGTAGAGCTGTTGGTGGTTGGTTCAGCGTAATTCGAGTATAGAAATATGAGCGTAAATATGACCATAGAAATCAGACCTTATCAGTCACAGGACTTGAATGATCTGCTGAGCAGCTGGGAGCGTGCGTCCCATCTGGCACATGGGTTTATGTCGAAATCCTTTTTCGATCAGGAGCGGCATAATATCCCTAACCTGTACTTGCCGAATGCAGATACCTGGGTGGCGGTAGTAGAGCATCGGGTTGTGGGCTTTATCGCTTTGATTGGCAACGAAGTCGGTGGTTTGTTTGTCGACCCGCAGTACCATGGTACGGGTTGTGGTAAAGCCTTGATGGATAAAGCTCAGGCACTGCACGGTGGGCTGGAAGTACATGTATTCCAGGATAATATCATCGGTCGGCAATTTTATGACCGCTATGGTTTTGTCGCTGTCGCCGAGGAAGTCTTTGAACAAACCTCTTATCTGATACTTCACATGGTGTTTGAACCCGCAGCTGAAACGTAGCAGAAAATAACGGGAGGGCAGGCAGGGGCTGTATCTGTAGAATAGGTGTGACAGGTGCCCAAATGGGTAATCTCCTTTTTCTAACTAGTAGAGAGCCCCATGCCTTTATGTTTATTGGTGAAATAGCGGCTAAAACAGGCCTGACGGTTAAGGCGATCCGTTTCTACGAAACGAAAGGGTTGATTGAGCCGGTACGTAGTGGCCGTTATCGAACTTATCAACAACAGGATATCGAATTGTTGGTGATGATTCGTGAAGCCAAGGCGATGGGCGCTACCCTGGCGGAGCTGCAAGGTGTGATTCAATACCGTGATGGCGTTGTTGACTGGGCTCGCATCCGGCCTTTTCTGCTGGATTTACGGCAGCGGCTGGAGCAGCAGCGGCAACAGATTGATGGCCAGCTGGAAACGCTGGGGGTCTGCCTTGAGCAGCTGGCAAAAAGTAACAGCACCGCTTGACTCTCCCCTATAGAGGAGAGTGCAAACTTGGCTCTCTACTCGTTCTATGGAGAGACAACCATGCACAAAAATATTCTGATACTCGACGCAAACCCTCGTGCTGGCAGCCTGTGTGGTGCCCTGGCAGATGCTTACTGTACTGAGGCACAGCTAAACGCTGAAGTGCAGTATTTTAAGCTGTCTGCGATGGAGTTTAACCCTGATCTGGCTCAGGGCTACCATGCTGACCAGCCGCTTGAACCGATACTGCAGGCGTTTCAGGCAGCGCTGGCGAAAGCTGATCATCTGGTGATTGTTGCGCCGTTCTGGTGGGGTGGGGTGCCAGCAAAGTGCAAAGGATTGCTGGATCGTACCTTGCTACCGGGCTTTGCATTTAAATATGTCTCTGGTGAGGATGAGCCGGTACCGCTACTGGGAGGGAAAACGCTACGGTTAATGGTAACCATGGATACGCCAGTCGAGTATTTCGATACGCCAGAGCAGGTGCCGCTGGTACAGCAGCTGGGTGCCTGGGTTTTTCAGTTATGCGGTTTTCAGCCTGCTGCCGTCAGCCTGTTTGGCCCGGTTATCCATTCGACTGAACCGCAGCGTGAAGCGTGGCTAGAACAGAGCCGAGCGTTGGGTGCTGATCTCTGCTGAGTGATCTTTCGCTTAGCGCTGCGACGTTTATCTGCACAGCTACAATCCCGTCAGCGCTTCGGCGCACTTCTCCCGCAACATATCCCGTAGCATTAATGTTGCCGGGGTCACCTGTTTTCGGCTGGGGCAGATCAGCCAGGCGTTAAGCGGCTTTGATGGGTAGTCGGGGAGCAGTCGTACCACGGTGCCTGCACGTAGGTCAGCGCTGATATCCAGGCTGGATTTATAGGCGATCCCTTTGCCTGCCACAGCCCAGCGCCGGACAATATCAGCGTCATTACTCTCCCGGTTTCCCTGTACCTGGATGCTGTGCTGCTGACCCTCTTTGGAGAAGCTCCAGCTATCGTAGGCGCGGCTGCCGATGCGGTACAGCAGACAGTTGTGCTGGCGCAACTGTTCAGGGTGTTCAGGGGTGCCTGCCAGGCGGAGGTATTCTGGTGAGGCGAATGCTACTCGCTCTACGGTGGCGATATGAAATGCCACCATGGTTGAGTCTTCCGGCTCGCCATAGCGCAGGGCCAGATCAACCCGGTCCAGATAGAAATCCGACAGGGAATCGCCCACGCTCAGGTTCAGTGATAAATCAGGATGCTTATCCATGGCTTCATCCAGCCAGGGCAGAACGATGTTACGGCCCAGGTCTGATGAGACGGAGAAACGGATTTCACCGGCGATTTTTCCACGCATGGCCGTTAGCGAGGCTTTGCCCTCGTCAAGTGAGGTCAGCGCCTGGCGACAGTACAGCAGAAAACGTTCACCTTCGGCGGTGATACGCAGCTGCCGGGTGGAGCGGATAAACAGCTGCACCTCGAGCTGTTTCTCCAGTCGCTTCAGGCCCGCGCTGGCCGCAGCGGGCGTCATCCCCAGTTGTGTGGCAGCGGCGGTGATGCTGCCGCTATCGGCGGTGCGAATAAAAAGTGCCAGGTCTGCTGTATTCATTATCAAATTATTTTTGAAACTGATTATGTTATTACCCTGTTTTTAGTTTACCCATTCTGACCCACACTGTCTTCATTCACACAGCGGAGACAGAACATGAAAGCCATTGGTTACCTGAAATCCCTTGAAATTGAACACCCGGACGCCCTGACCGACATCGAGCAACCGATGCCGACGGTGGCTGGTCGTGATCTGCTGGTCAGAATCGCGGCGATCTCGGTAAACCCGGTGGATACCAAAATTCGTGCCCGGGTTCAGCCAGATGCCGAGCCTAAAGTGCTGGGCTGGGATGCGGTCGGCGAGGTTGTTGAAGTGGGCGACCAGGTACAGTTCTATCAAAAGGGTGACAAGGTCTGGTATGCCGGTGATCTGACCCGCCCTGGTACCAACGCGGAGTACCACCGGGTGGATGAGCGAATTGTGGGTCGCAAACCTGAGTCTATTTCCAGCGCTGAAGCGGCGGCGTTTCCGCTGACGGCGATCACGGCCTGGGAGATGCTGTTTGACCGGCTGGGTCTGGCCCACACCGGTTCACCGGATAAAAAAGATCATCAGCGGATTCTGATTGTCGGTGCTGCCGGTGGTGTGGGTTCGATTATGGTGCAGCTGGCGGCGCAACTGACCGACGCGACTGTAATCGGCACCGCTTCACGGCCTGAAAGCCAGCAGTGGGTAACGGAGCTGGGGGCGGACTATGTGATTGATCACCGTAAGCCGCTCAGTGCTGAGCTGCAACGAATCGGTATCGACAGCGTCACCCATGTGGCTTCGTTGAACGCAACGGACCAGCACTTTGATGAGATCGTTGCAGCGCTGGCCCCTCAGGGCAAGCTGGGCCTGATTGATGATCCCGCCACCCCGCTGGATATTATGAAACTGAAGATGAAGTCCATTTCGCTGCACTGGGAGTTTATGTACACCCGCTCGATGTTTGATACCCCGGATATCGAGAAGCAGCGTGATCTGCTGAACAGTATCGCTGAGCTGATTGATGCCGGGCGTATTAAAACCACGCTGGGTGAACATTATGGCCTGATCAATGCCACCAACCTGAAAAAGGCCCATGCCAGTATCGAAAGCGGTAAGGCGATAGGCAAAGTGGTGCTGGAAGGTTTTTGATGTTGTGTAGCAGCGCCATGCCGTCACGTCAGGCGCTGTACTCCGGTTTATGACGCTCGCGGCTCGCGCTTCCAGGGTGGGGCGCGAAGGGCCGGCCCGCCAGTTATGCTCTCATCGGATCAGATCAAAACGGTCCAGGGTCATGACTTTGTGCCATGCCTGCACAAAGTCATTCACAAATTTATCGTTCCCATCATCAGCGGCGTATACCTCCGCAATGGCGCGCAGTTCTGAGTGGGAGCCGAAGATCAGGTCTACCGGGGTGGCGGTCCATTTCAGTGTGCCGCTGGTGCGGTTTTTACCTTCATAAATGCCCTCAGTGCGGGTGGATTTCTGCCACCGGGTCGACATATCCAGCAGGTTGACGAAGAAGTCATTGTTCAGAGTGCCTGGTTGCGTGGTGAAAACACCGTGGGCGGATTGTCCGGTGTTGGCGTTGAGCACGCGCAGGCCGCCGATCAGTACGGTCATTTCTGGTACGGTCAGGGTCAGCAGGCTGGCCCGTTCTACCAGCATTCGGGTGGGGGGCAGCGGGTTGTTGTCGTTAAAATAGTTACGAAAGCCATCGGCCTGGGGCTCAAGTACCGCGAAAGCAGCGCTATCTGTCTGGGCCTGATGGGCATCGGTGCGCCCCGGGATGAAGGGCACCTGTACGCTGTGCCCGGCCTGTTTTGCTGCCTGTTCAATGGCTGCTGCGCCGCCGAGTACAATCAGGTCGGCCAGAGATATTTTGCGTTCTCCAGGTTCATTGTTAAACGAGGTCTGGATCGTCTGTAACTGTGGCAGCACTCTGGCGAGTTCCGCCGGGCTATTGGCGGGCCAGTTTTTCTGTGGAGCGAGCTGGAGCCTGGCACCATTTGCGCCACCGCGCTTATCGGTGCCACGGAAGCTGGCGGCAGAGGCCCAGGCGGTGCGGACGAGCATGGGAATGCTGAGCTCTGATTCCAGCAGGCGGGCTTTTAGCTGGCGGATATCTTCAGCGTTGACCAGTGGATGGTTGAGCGTCGGGATGGGGTCCTGCCAGAGCAGCGTCTGATCGGGTACGTCGCTGCCCAGGTAGCGTGAGCGGGGGCCCATATCGCGGTGGGTCAGTTTGTACCAGGCTTTGGCGAAGGCCAGTTCAAAGACTTTCGGCTCCTGCTGGAAGCGTTTGGATATCTCCCGGTAACGGGGATCAAACTTCAGTGACAGATCAGTGGTCAGCATGATCGGTGCATGACGTTTTTCGGCGTTGTGAGCATCCGGTACCTGATCAGCGGCCTGGCCTTGTTCGGGAATCCACTGAATCGCACCGGCTGGACTGCGGGTTTGCACCCAGGTGTAGGTGAACAGGTTGTTCAGATACTGGTGAGTCCAGGCGGCAGGGCTGGCGGTCCAGGCACCTTCCAGGCCGCTGGTAATGGTGTCTTCACCGTGGCCACTGCCGCATTTGTTACGCCAGCCCAGTCCCTGTTCTTCGATATCGGCGGCGGCGGGTTCCGGGCCAACGCAGTCATCCTGTCTGGCGGCACCATGCGCTTTGCCGAAGGTGTGTCCACCGGCGATCAGGGCGACGGTTTCTTCGTCGTTCATGGCCATGCGGGCAAAGGTTTCGCGGATATCCTGGGCGGCGGCCAGTGGGTCCGGGTTACCGTTGGGGCCTTCCGGGTTTACGTAGATCAGGCCCATCTGCACGGCAGCCAGAGGCTGTTGCAGGGTACGCTCGCCACTGTGTCGTTTGTCTGCCATAAAGCTGGCTTCCGGGCCCCAGAATACCGGTTCGGCCTCCCAGTCATCTTCGCGGCCACCGGCAAACCCGAAGGTTTTAAAGCCCATCGATTCCAGTGCCACGTTGCCGGTGAGCACCATCAGGTCGGCCCAGGACAGTTTCGCGCCGTATTTTTTCTTGATTGGCCAGAGCAGCCTTCGCGCTTTGTCGAGATTGGCGTTGTCTGGCCAGCTGTTGAGGGGTTCGAAGCGCTGTTGGCCGCCAGCCGCGCCACCGCGACCATCGGCTACGCGATATACCCCAGCGCTATGCCAGGCCATACGGATGAAAAAGGGGCCGTAGTGGCCATAATCTGCAGGCCACCAGGCCTGGGAGGTGGTCATCAGGGCGCTGATATCTGCTTTTACAGCCGTCAGATCGAGGGTTTTGAACGCCCTGGCGTAGTTGAAATCGGTGCCCATCGGGCTGGAAGGTGCGGCGTGCTGGCGCAGCGGGCTGAGGTTGAGCTGGTCAGGCCACCAGAACGCAGCGGGTTTGGCTTGCTGCTGATCAGCACTGGCATTGATGGCAACGATGGGGGTGAGGGCGATGGCCCCGGCAGCAACGAAAGGAATTATCTGGCTGAGCATAACAGGACTCCCCTTAACGGGTTGGCGCTATCCCTGCCTGGGTGGGTAAAGGTGCCGGTGCCTGACAGACGGGCATCGAAAAATACTCCATAACGCCACGGTATGCCTCGGTTGCAGGGCTGGGAAATGGAACCTGGCTATGGTGTTGATAGGGGTTTTATATAGCCTGTTGGCACGAAATACACTGCTGCTGGCTGGTCGATTATGTCTTTGAATCTGAGCGTTTGTGCTCTCGTATTTTTCCGCGGCTCTGGCAGCATTGCCCTTGATATAGTCCCAGACTGGACGGTCTGGTTGCGGGGCTGTTCCGTCTATTTGCAGGTGTTGTTATGAACGCATTAGAAAACGCTTTTTCATATACGGATCAGTATCAGCGGTATTCCTCAACGGGTGCCGCTGCGCATTTCTACCATGCCAATGGTTTTCCACTGGGGGTCTACGCTGCGCTGGTGGAACAGCTGGCAGCTGACTTTGCTCTGAGTGCACTGAAAAACCGGGCCACCTGGCAGGGTGTCGGTGCGCCGGATGCCCGGATCAGCTGGGCGACCTATGCCGATGATCTGATTGAGTATCTGCAGCAGGGGGATGGCGAGCCGATAATCGGCATCGGCCATTCGATGGGGGCGACCGCGACGCTGATTGCAGCGCATAAACATCCCGAGCTGTTTCGCGCCCTGGTGCTGATCGAGCCTGCCATGCTCAAGCCGTTACAGGCTGTGGCGGTAAATATGTTACCGATGGCCTTGAAGCAGTTTATCGAGCCCATTCGCAGTACGTTGCGCAAGCCGCATCACTGGGATAGCCATGATGATTTTCGTCAGCTGTATGGTGGCAAGCGTGCCTTTCGTCGTTTTGATGCACAGGCGCTGGATACGCTGATGGATGCGGCAGTGGTGCCCGGTGTTCAGGGGGGTGTAAAGCTCGCGTTTCCGGTGCAGTGGGAGGCCTATAACTACGCCAATGCAATGAATGTGATGCCGCTGGCACGTAAAGTGAAGGTGCCAACGGTGGTGATCCGGGGTAAGCCGTCGGTATTTTTCAGTGAAAAAATGTGGCGTCGCTGGCAGGCTGCAGCCCCTGAAACGGTGTTTCTGGAAAACAGTGAGTATGGCCACTTGCTGCCTCTGGAAGCGCCGGAAATCTGTTATCAGCTGGTGCGTGAAGGGCTGGCGCAATTGGGGGTTGAGTCACAACGGGCCTGAACCAGGCCCGTTGCTGTAGGGTAAGGCGACGACGTGCGTGGTCAGAGAGTAATCGCGGCAAACCAGCCTGCTGCCAGCAGCGGCAGGTTGTAGTGCAGAAAGGTGGGTACCACCGAGTCCCAGATATGATTGTGCTGGCCATCGACGTTTAGCCCTGCTGTTGGCCCCAGAGTGGAGTCGGAGGCCGGGGAACCTGCATCACCCAGGGCGGCAGCGGTGCCGACCAGCGCAACAATGGCCAGCGGGCTGAAGCCCAGCTGCATCGCCAGTGGCACATAGATCGCTGCAATAATCGGGATGGTCGAGAACGACGAGCCGATCCCCATGGTGATCAGCAGGCCGACCAGCAGCATCAGAAACGCGGCCATCGGTTTGTTATCACCAATGATGGCCACCGAGCTGCTGACCAGGCTGGCAATTTCACCGGTTTCTTTCAGCACTTGCGCGAAGCCCGCAGCGGCGATCATGATAAAGCCGATGGTGGCCATCATCTTCATGCCGTCGGTGAGCAGGCTGTCGGAGTCGCGCCAGCGCACCACGCCGGTGACCGAGAACAGGATAAAGCCAAGCATGGCGCCGATCACCATGGAGTTGGTGTACAGCTGGGTTACGAACGCCAGGGCGATGGCCAGCAGGGCTATCACAATGTTCTTGCGGCTGTAGCTGTGTTCTGTTGTTTCGACCGCCTGGATACGTTTGGTGTCGTAGATACGTTTACCCCGGTAGCTGATAAATACCGCGACCAGCAAGCCTGCCAGCATACCCAGGGCGGGGATACTCATCGCTTCGATGATTGAGATACCGCTGACATCCAGCCCGCCTTTGCTGATGTTGTTCAGCAGGATCTCATTAAGAAAGATACCGCCAAAGCCGACCGGCAGAAACATATAGGGTGTGACCAGGCCGAAGGTCAGTACACAGGCGACCAGCCGACGATCGAGTCTCATTTTGCTCATTGCCAGTAACAGCGGCGGAATCAGCAACGGGATAAACGCGATGTGGATCGGCATGATGTTCTGCGAGGAGATGGCAACCAGCAGAATCAGCAGCAGCATGGCGTTCTTGATATGCCGTACCCGGGTCGGGTGGGGGTTCTGCCCCAGCATAACTACCATGCGACTGGCCAGCGCGTGGGGCAAACCGGACTGGGCGATGGCGACAGCAAAACCACCGAGCAGGGCGTAGCTCAGTGCCACATTGGCACCGCCGCCGATCCCGGCGTTAAACGCATCGATGGTGGCCTGTAAGCTCAGCCCGCCGGTGAGGCCACCCACCAGGGCACCGATTAATAGTGCGATAACAACGTGGGTGCGTAAAAGGCTCAGGACCAGCATGGTCAGTACGGCGAAAATAACAGCGTTCATGGTGCCTGGGTGCGCTCCGAAAAAGTCAAAGCGCGCTACAGTGCGCCAAAGTGGTTGTGTAGTCAACGCTCAGTTATGGCCGTTGAATGGGTTGGTGGATCAGGCGCTGGCAAGTGTCTGGCGTGCCGGGTAAATGGCATCTGCTACAATGGCCGAAAAGAGCGGGCCCACGGCCTGCGATCCCAGAATAGACATTGCCAGGGAAGCCTCCTTTTGACACCTGTCCGTAAGCTCTCAACGCTATTACAACTGGTGCAGTTTATGCTGCCCTACCGTCGTTACTGGCTGGGGGCGATGGTTGCCCTGTTGCTGACCGCCGGGATCACCCTGGCGATCGGTCAGGGGGTGAAAGGGGTGATTGATAACGGCTTTATTGCCGGGTCGATCAGCCAGCTGAACCAGTCAATTATGGTGCTGGTGGGGATGGCGTTGCTGATGGCGCTGGGCACCTTCGTACGGTTCTATCTGGTGTCCTGGCTGGGCGAGCGGGTGACGGCGGATATTCGCCAGGCGGTGTTCGATAATATTATCAATCTGCATACCAGCTATTTTGAGACCAATCGCAGCGGCGAGATTATGTCGCGGCTGACCACTGATACTACGTTACTGCAGTCGATTATCGGCAGCTCGTTTTCCATGGCATTGCGCAGTATTGTCACCACCAGTGGGGCGTTGCTGATGCTGTTTATCACCAACGTGAAACTGAGCCTGATCATTGTGGCGGGGGTGCCTTTGATTCTGTTGCCGGTGTTGCTGTTCGGCCGCCGGGTACGCAAGCTGGCGCGGCAGAGTCAGGACTCTATTGCCGATGTGGGCAGCTATGCCGGTGAGGCGATTCAGCAGATTAAAACCGTGCAGAGCTATGGCCAGCAGGGCTATGAAAGCCAGGCCTTTGCCCGTGAAGTGGATACTGCGTTTACCGTAGCGCGACAGCGTATCAGCCAGCGTGCGCTGCTGATGGCGATGGTGATTATGCTGGTGTTTGGTGCCCTGTCCGGGATGCTCTGGGTGGGCGGCTATGATGTCATTACGGGCGTGATGACCGGCGGCGAGCTGGGCGCCTTCGTCTTCTATGCGCTGATTGTGGCGATGGGCGCGGCGACGCTGTCGGAGGTGTATGGCGAACTCCAGCGAGCGGTGGGAGCAACCGAGCGGCTGATGGAGCTGCTGCATGCCGATAATGAAATCATGGCACCGCCGCAGCCGGTGGACATGACGCCGTTGCGGGCCTGTATCAGCCTGGATGCGGTGACCTTTCATTACCCCTCGCGCCCGGAACAGGCGGCGCTGGCGGATTTCAGCCTGCAACTGCCGGAAGGTAAAATAACGGCGCTGGTTGGCCCGTCCGGGGCCGGTAAGTCCACGGTGTTTGAACTGTTGCTGCGCTTTTATGATCCGCGCCAGGGGGCGGTCTGCTTCGATGGCGTCGATCTGCGCCAGCTCGACCCGCACTCGCTGCGTCAGCAGATGGCGCTGGTGGCTCAGCAACCGGCACTCTTTACCGCCAATGTGCTGGAGAATATCCGCTATGGCAGGCCAGGTGCGACTGAAGCGCAGGTAATTGAGGCGGCGAGGGCGGCCCATGCCCATGATTTCATTACCCAGCTGCCGGAGGGCTATCGCAGTGACCTGGGAGAGCAGGGTGTGCGTCTGTCTGGCGGGCAGAAACAGCGGATCGCCATCGCCCGGGCCATTCTGAATGACCCACGCATCCTGCTGCTGGATGAAGCGACCAGTGCGCTGGATACCGAGAGCGAGCATGCCATCAAGCTGGCGCTGGATAACCTGATGCAGGGCCGGACCACGGTGATTATTGCCCACCGATTATCTACCATTATTCATGCTGATCAGATCGCCGTGATCGATCAGGGGCAGGTCGTTGCGCAGGGCAGCCACACGCAACTGCTGGCAAGTTCGGCACTCTATGCCCGGCTGGCGGCACTGCAGTTTAAAGAAGCCTGATAACCTGCCGCTAAAAAGGAACCATCGGTGGCGGGTATATCCCTGTATACTGCAGGCGCGCTGATTCGGCGCTCATTCTTATCGTTATCACACACAAGGTAGTCAGCAAGATGAATAGTAAGGCGTTTATGCTGCAGCGGATCTGTATTTTTGCGGGCAAAGAGATTGATCCGATGGTGGATGCAGAGGTGGAAACGCTGTTGCGGGATAAGTTTAATGTGCAGCTGCCACAGCGGCGCTCGCTGGATGACTCACTGGCCTCAGTGGCCAGTGACCTGGAAATTGTTGAGCTGATTCTCCAGTACCGGACCCATGACTGACCCTGGCCGGTAACGTGCGAAGCCACAGCGTTGCGGCTTCACTACCGGGGGGAATTAACGTCGACGACGGGCCGGCTTTTTACCGATTGCCCGATCACGGGCGCGACGCTTTTGCGCACCAGGGCTACTGTTACGGGCCGGGCGATGCTCTTTGGTTGGATCGGGTTCGTAGCCTGGCAGCCACTGTTGCGGCAACCGGGCGTCGAGGATGGTTTCGATCTCTTCCAGCAGGTAATTTTCCGGCGGGCTGAGCAGCGAAATTGCCAGCCCGGAACCACCCGCGCGGCCGGTACGGCCAATGCGGTGAATGTAGTCTTCGGCGTTGTAGGGCAGCTCAAAGTTGACCACATAGCTCAGCTGATCAATATCCAGCCCCCGTGCCGCCACATCCGTGGCAACCAGCACCCGGATATCTCCTTCGCGAAAGGCTTCCAGTGCCCGTTCCCGTGCACCCTGGGATTTGTCGCCGTGGATGGACTGGGTTTTCAGGCCGTCTTTGCACATTTCGCTGGCCAGCTGGTCGGCCCCCTGCTTGGTGCGGGTGAACACCAGTACCTGTTTCCAGTTTTTACTGCCGATCAGCCAGGACAGCAGCTCGCGTTTGCGGTCGGCATCGACGGCGTACACCATCTGTTCCACCTGGGTGGCGGCGGTGTTGCGGGCATCGACTTCAATCAGCGTTGGTTCGTTGAGCAGCGTTTTGCTCAGATCAAAAATCGCCTGAGCGAACGTTGCGGAGAACAGCAGCGTCTGGCGCTGAGCCGGGATCGGTTTCAGAATCCGGCGGATCTCGTCCATAAAGCCCATATCGAGCATACGGTCGGCTTCATCAAACACCAGATGCTGGATCTGGCTAAGGTCTGCCGCGCCACGGCCGATCAGGTCGATCAGACGGCCCGGTGTGGCCACCAGAATATCAACCCCCTGAGACAGCGCGATAATCTGTGAGTTGATGCTGGCACCGCCATACACCAGTGCGCTCTGCAATGGGCTGTTCTGGCCATAGCTGACAAAGCTCTTATGTACCTGCTGCGCCAGCTCGCGGGTTGGCGTCAGGATCAGCGCGCGGATGGGACGCTCCGGGTTCTGGCTGTCGGTGCTGCTGTTCTGGCTCAGTTGCTGCAAAATAGGCAGGGCAAAGGCGGCGGTTTTGCCGGTGCCGGTCTGTGCGCCGGCCATGATGTCCTGGCCGTCGAGAATGGCAGGGATCGTCGCTGCCTGGATCGGGGTCGGTTCGGTGTAGCCCTGTTTGGTTACCGCGGCGATCAGTTGCGGGTTAAGGCCGGTGGTGGAAAATCCCATAGCGTTGTCAACTCTGTGTGTATGTTCGGGGCGTTGTGCCGGAGCGTGCGCGGCGCGCAGTTTAACAGGTCTGTGCGGGCGGCGGGTAGCGGGCTGTTTTACGGGGCTGATGATGTAAAAAACCGCTCAGCAGGCTGAGCGGTTTCTGGCTACGGTTGAACGCGCGGGTATCAGAACACCAGGTGCGCTACCCCGGCAATGATTGGCAGAGTGATCAGGGTGCGCAGGATAAAGATGATGAACAGTTCAAACAGATTGACTGGAATCTTGCTGCCCAGAATCAGTGCGCCAACCTCCGACATGTAGATCAGCTGGGTGATCGACAGCGCCGCGACCACAAATCGGGTCATCTCGCTTTCAATGGAGGCGGCCATGATGGAGGGGATAAACATATCGGCAAATCCCACCACGATGGTTTCAGAAGCTTTGACGGCATCCGGGATTGCCAGCAGTTCCAGTAACGGCACAAACGGGGTGCCGAGCAGGCTGAAGATAGAGGTGTTCTCGGCGATGACCAGTGCCAGGGTACCGATCGCCATCACGACCGGCAGTACGCCAAACACCATTTCTGCGGCATTTTTCAGGCCGCTACGGGCCATGGCAGCAAAACCGGCACTCTGATGGGCGCGGCTGATTGCCTGATCAAGGCCGCTGTGGAACAGCTGGCACAGGCTGGGCTGCTTATGTGGCTGCGCTGGAGGGGTGGTGCCATCGATGTAGTCAGTCGATTTGCGGCTCAGCGGTGGCAGGCGTGGCACGATCAGGGCGGCGACAAAACCCGCCAGAGAAACCGCCAGGTAGAACGGCAGGAACAGGTGCTCCAGCCCGACCTCGGCAATCACTACCAGACTGAAACTGATGGATACGGCGGAGAAGGTGGTAGCGATTACCGCCGCTTCACGCTGGGTATACATCTTCTGTTCGTACTGTTGATTGGTCAGCATAACGCCGACGGTGCCATCGCCCAGCCAGGAGGTGGAGCAATCCACGGCAGAACGCCCCGGCAGGTTGAACAGCGGACGCATGATCTTGCTCATCAGGCTGCCGATCAGTTCCAGCAGACCGAAGTCGAGCAGCAGGGGTAACAACAGGCCAGCGAAGATAAATACCGACAGCAGCACGGGCATCAGGTCATTAAGCAGCAGGCCACCGGTGTTCGCATGCCAGATCATCGCCGGACCAATCTTGTTCAGAGTCATGATGGCGAATACGCCGCCCAGTACTCGCACCGCCAGCCAGGGCAGGCTGGTGGCAAACAGTGTGCGTAGCAGGTTATGTTGCTGCAGTGGTTTAATCAGCGTTACCAGGCTGGAGAGCAGGGCCGTCAGCGCGACCAGGGTGGTGACAACCGTGACGGCGTGGTCGCCCAGCAGTGCTTTAAAGCTTTTGGCCAGTACGGCAACCGGGATGGTGATCGCACCTTCCCAGGGAACGGGCGTCATAAACAGCAGGACGCCAATCAATGAGGGCAGGATAAATTTCCATAGCCCCTGATGTGAGGTTGTCGTGCCGACGGTTTCGGTGTTACTGGACATACGGTTACTACCACTCTACCGAATTATTATTGTGCTTAGCGCGTAAAGTGGCGAATCATATCGTCTGATTTGGTGTTGTCAAGAAAGGTTGTTGCGTGATTGCAATGGGTCGTTAGTCCAGGTCGCCCTGGTTAAAGTTGCCGGTGTCATGGGCCTGTTTAAGGGAATATCAGAGTCGTTATCTTGAGGAACTTTATTGTCATTGCCAGAGTCGTACTCTGGCTAACTATCAGGGGCAGGATAATGGAACAACATAAAGGCACTGGCTTAAAAGGCTCATGGCCAGCGGCACTGGGGATGATGTTGCTATCGATGGTGACGTTTTTGCTGGTGGTCAGCCAGTCGCAGGCGGCGAGTTTTGGTCACCCGGGTGGCGTTGACTGGCAGCCATGGAGTGCGGCGGCGTTTGAGAAAGCGAAAGCCGAGAATAAGCTTATTTTGATCAATGTTGGCATGGAGGGCTGTACTGCCTGTAACCGGATGGAGCGGGTAACCTACCGTGACCCGGCGGTGATTAAGCTGATCAATCAGCATTTTGTGGCCATTGCAGTGGATGCTCAGGCCCGTCCTGATATTGGCGAGCGTTACTCTGACTGGGCCTGGCCGGCGACAGCGTTCCTGCTGCCCGATACCACCCAGGTGTTTGCCATGGCGGGTAACCGGCTGCCACGCAATTTCATTCCGCTGTTGCAGGATCTGACTGCCCGGCATAAGGCAGATGAGCTGAAGCCCGACCCAGACTCGCCTTATGCCGCTGCTGTACAACCGGCGGAGAGTGAGCTGACCCTGATCCGTGATCAGGTGCGCCTGCAGCTGGACCGTACCTTTGATGAGCAGCTTGGTGGCTGGGGCCACTGGGGTGTCAACACGGAGGTGGCTGGACCTCGCTTGCTGCATCTTTATTACCGCGCTCACCTTTATGATAATACCGAGCTGCGTCGTGCTGCTTTAAAGGTCAGTGATACGTTTTTGACGACCCTGGATCCGGTCTGGGGTGGGGCGTATCAGGCGTCTATTTCGCCTTCAGTCACGGATGTGCCTGAGCGTTTTCGCAAGCTGATGGCGATCCCCGAGAAGCGTCTGGGTAACCAGGCGAATGCCATTATTGCGTTCAGTGAAGCCTATAAACTGACCGGCGATGCGCGTTACCGCAAAGGGATTGCCGAGGTTGATCGCTATCTGGATAACTGGATGCGTAATCCGGCCGGTAACTGGTATGCCAATCAGAAAGATGAGCCCGCTGACCTGCCGCACAGCTGGTGGCCACAGGATTACTGGCTGCTGGACAGCGATGAAAAACGTCGTCAGTACGGTATTCCGCCGATCGACCATGCGGTGTATACCGATAAAAATGCTGAGGTGATCAGCGCCTATGTCCGGGCTTATGAAGTGCTGGGTGAGCAGGCATATCTGGACAAGGCGATCACCGCTGCTCGTAGCCTGCTGGCTGAGCGGCTGCAGCCGCAGGGCTGGATTCGGCAGTCCGTTGACAGCCTGCAGATGAAAGACGATCAGCGGGTACACCCGCATACTGAAGAGGTGCGGCCGTTCCTGCGCAGCCAGGCACAGTTTGGTCAGGCGCTGCTGGATCTGTATCAGGCCACGGGTGAGCAGCCCTGGCTGGAGGCCGCTGGTGGGCTGGCGGATGCCATGCTCAGCCAGCTATACGATACGAAAAACAGCGGTTTCTTTGCCACCTCGCTGGATGATACTGCCCGGCTGATCGCACCGCGTAAACCGCTGGAAGACAATGCCATGGCCGCCAGCTTCTTTTATAGCCTTTATGTGCTGACCAAAGACAAGCGCTACCAGCCCGTTGCTGAAGCCACGATACGTGCGGTAGCCACCCCGGAAATTCTGGACCGTGAAGGCAAGATGACCGGTAAAACGGCGCTGGCACTGGAAACCCTGACGGCGGCTTATGTGGAATTTTCGGTCGTGGGCGACCTTAAGTCCGAGGGTACTCAGGCGCTGTTTAATGCAGGCCTGAATGCAGCCCATCCACGTAAATTACTGCACTTTGAAAAACCGGGCCGCTATCCCGATATGCCTGCGGGCGCGATGTTTATCTGTAATCCGGATCGTTGCTCGGTTCCATTGACGGAGGTTGATCAGGTGCAGGCCACGGCCGATAGCTTCCGGGCGGGCGCCAGCAGCCTGTAAGCGGGTTTAAAGGTGATAAAAAAGCCCTGCAGCCAGGCTGCAGGGCGAATAACCAGTGATACCGGTACGCTGACCTCTTCCTTCTCAATTACACTTCGTTACGACCGAACAGACGTAGTACCCGGTTCAGTTTGTCTTTACCGCCAATGCTGTCGTAATGGCGTGGCCAAACGGCTTTGGTCGCCTTCTCTATCCATTCTTTTTCACCATTGGCTGGGTCATCAATCACCATGCCTTTTTCAATCAGACGCTGCTTGATAGCAGACTCGTTTTCCTGCAGAAATGTCGCGCTGTATTTTGTTGCACTCAGGCCAGCATCCAGAATCGCCTGCTGCACCTTGGGTGTTTGTGCCTGGAAGATCGCTTCACTCATGAGCAGGGGCTCAATGGAAAAAATGTAGCGAAGGTTGGTCACGTACTTCTGTACGGTATCGAATTTCATGGCATCGATGGTGACATAGGGATTATCCTGGCCATCGACGACTTGCTGTTGCAGCGCGGTAAATGTTTCTGACCAGGCCATCGGCGTGGCATTTACGCCCCAGGCTTTGTAAGTGTCGATCATGATTTCATTTTTGGGTACCCGAACGATTACGTCCTGCAGATCCGCCAGCGTTTTCACTGGTTTTTTCGAATTGGTCAGCACCCGGAAGCCGGTGTAGGCCCAGCCCACAATACGTATGCCAGCATCGCGGACGGTGTTGTCGATCAGCTCCTTTCCCACTGGCCCCTGGGTTAGCTGTTCGGCTTCTGCCAGGCTTTGAATAACGTAGGGCAGGGTGAAAATACCTACCGTTGGTGAGAACGGGGTAACGTTGTTGATGGCGACGATAGAGAAATCCAGCGTGCCCAGGGAGGCTTCTGTCACGGTGTCCTGCTCACTGCCGAGCTGGCTGTTCATAAACAGTGCTCCGGTGAACTGATCACCGGTGTTCTTTTCGATTTCTTCAACAAATTTCAAACCAAACACATGCTGCGAACTGCCCTGAGAATCACCTCCGGCGATCTTCCAAGTTGTCTGGCCCCAGGCGCTGGTGGTTGTGGCTGCCGCCATAACCGTGGCCAGGGTAAGTGCTTTGGTGAGCTTATTTTTATAGTTCATGTAGACCTCAGCATTCGTCGTTTAAGCGAGAATCTGCCGTAGCAGAGTGACAAGTGGTGACTGAATAGTTGTTCACGGCGCTGTTCTGGTAAATGCAAATAATCAGGTGTTTAGTTGTCTGTCATGGAAACTTTACCTAAGGTGGCTGAACGATGCCTATACCGGGCTGAAAACAGGAGCAGGAGATGAAACGTGTCAGTCTTTCCGGTCAGGTCAGCGATCTCGATCTGCGGTTGTTGCGAGTATTTCGCACGGTGGTGGAGTGTGGTGGCTTTTCAGCGGCAGAGGTGGAGCTGAATATCGGCCGTTCTGCAATCAGCCGGCTGATGTCAGATCTGGAAACCCGGCTGGATATGCACCTGTGCCAGCGTGGGCGGGCAGGTTTTCAGCTGACGGAACATGGCAGGCTGGTTTACGAGGCAACGCTTGAATTGCTGGTGGATATGGAGCGTTTTCGGGCCAATATCAATGCGGCGCATAGTCGTCTGGTAGGGGAGTTGGTGCTAGGCCTGACGGATAATATGGTGACGGACCCCAATGCGACGGTGAGCGTTGTATTGGGGCGCTTTCATCAGCAGGAACCGGGTGTCAGCATTAATTTGCAGATCGGAGCCCCCAATGATGTTGAGCGTGCCGTGATTGAAGGGCGGACCAATATTGGTGTGGTACCGGTACATCACCAGCTGCCCGGACTGAATTACCAGCCACTGCACCAGGAGGTGTCGCAACTGTACTGCGGGGCAGGCCATCTGCTGGCCGGGGCAGGTTCTGGTCAGCCGAGTCTGGATATGCTGGCTGAACATGATTTTATTATGCCGGGTTATGCGCATTCTGCAGCGCTGAAAGAGCGCTTTCCTCAATTACGGGTGGCAGCCACAGCCTATCAGGTGGAAGGCATTGCGACGCTGATTCTGAGTGGCCAGTATATCGGTTTCCTGCCAGTGCATTACGCTGCGCAGTGGGTGGAAAAGGGGATGATGCACGTTATCCTGCCAGATCTGTTGCAGTACCAGGTGCCGTTCAGTGCGATTACCCGGCGTGATGCTCAGCCGAATGTGCTGCGAGATGCGTTCCTTTCTGCGCTTCTTGAGTCATAAAAGTTTCCAATAATAGAAACTTAAGGTGAGGGGACAGAGGTTTATCCTGTTGTGGTGGGCTTCGTATAGTCAGTGTTATCTGAATCACAGTTAGCACAGGTAACGCTATGTCCCGAATGTCTGAGAAATTCCAGCCACTGGCTTCTGAATCCGTCCCGCGCTATGCCGGTGTGGCGACGTTTATGCGCTTGCCGTACTACCCGCTGGATGAAGTAGAGGGAGCTGATATTGGTATTTTTGGTATCCCCTGGGATGGTGGCACAACGAACCGGCCGGGTGCGCGCCATGGGCCGCGCCAGATTCGAGACCAGTCTTCATTGATGCGAAAAGTACATCCTGTACTGGGGTTGAGCCCTTTCACGCTGGCCAACTGTGCTGACCTGGGGGATTGCCCGGTGAACCCGTTGCAGATTGAGCCGACGCTGGCGCAGATCGAACAGTTTGTCGATGGGGTGGTGGATAAAGGCATGATGCCACTGGCGGCGGGAGGAGATCACCTGGTCAGCCTGCCAGTATTGCGCGCGCTGGCAAAAAAACATGGCCCGATGGGGATGGTGCATTTTGACGCCCATACCGATACCTGGGATCGCTATTTTGGTGGCTGTAAATATACCCATGGCACGCCGTTCCGTCGGGCGATCGAAGAAGGTGTTCTGGACCCGAAACGTATTGTGCAAATAGGTATTCGTGGTGGGCTGTACAGTGAACAGGACGATGACTGGGGCCTGGCGCAAGGCATACGGGTGATGCGGGTAGAGGAGTTCTATGATCTGGGCGTAGAGAGGGCTTTGCAGGTGGCGCGGGATGTTGTGGGAGATCAGCCCACGTATATCAGTTTTGATGTTGACTGCCTGGACCCGGTGTTTGCGCCCGGAACAGGAACGCCTGAGATTGGCGGCCTGACCACCCATGAAGCCCAGCGAATGGTGCGTGGCTTACGTGGCCTGAATATGACCGGGGCGGACCTGGTGGAGGTGTCCCCCCCCTTTGATGGCAGTGGTGCGACGGCGCTGGTGGGGGCGACGCTGATGTGGGAGATGCTCTGCCTGATGAGTGAGCAGATCGCACAGCAACGTTAATGGCTGTACTGGTACAGACGCCGGTGTTACCCGGTTATGGGCGGCACCGGCGGATGATGACAGAGGGTTAATGGCTGGTTTTGAAGGTGGTCAGGGTGGTGTGCATATCGCTAATCTGGTCAACGACCTTCTGCGAAATAGTATTGATGTTGTTGGAGCCCTGATGGGTGGACTCGGCCAGGTCGGCAATGGTGTGGATGTTGGTGTCCATCTCTGACATCACCTGGGACTGTTCTTCGATGGCTGCGGCGATCTGGGTGCTGAGATTGTAGATCTCTTCGACACCGTGGTTGGCTTCATCCAGTTGCTGCCGGGCACTACGGATGCGTGTCATTGTCTCCGTGCTCAGTTCGCTGTTGTGCTTCACTGTAACGATCGCTTGTCCTGACGCATGCTGGATGATATCGATCATTTTGTTGATATCATCGGTGGACTGCCGGGTACGTGCTGCCAACTGGCGTACTTCGTCGGCGACGACGGCAAACCCTCGGCCATGCTCACCGGCCCTGGCAGACTCAATAGAAGCATTCAGTGCCAGCAGGTTGGTCTGGTCGGCGATCTCTTTAATAACACTTAGCACTTCACCAATTTCCCGGCTGCTGCTGTCCAGGTGGGTCATGACGTCTTCGGATTTTTCCATCCCCTCAACCAGTTCTTCAATGGCGTGGGCAGCTGAGCGGATGCTATTGCTGGCATTGCTAACGCCTTGCTGGGTGTTATTCGCAGCAAGGGCTGCATTCTGGGTATTTCGTGAAACATCTGTAATTGTGGCGGTGATTTCATGGATTGCGGTGGCGGCAATTTCTGTGCTTCGGTTCTGCTCATTCAGGTGTTTACTGTTCTGGTCGGCCTGCTGTTTAAGCTCGTGGGCAGCGTCAACCAGCACTTTATTATGAGCGTGGGCGTGAGACAGAATCTCTTCGAACTCTTTCAGCATGTAGTTAAACACAGCCGCGATATCCGCTGTTTCATCGCTGGTTGAGATACGGTGTTGTCTGGAGAGGTCTTTGTCGGACTTTACCTGTTCAATAAAGTGACGCAGTAGTAGCAGTGGTGTGGTGACTGACTTTGAAATAACCACAATGACAAAGATAGCCAGCGCAGAAAATAGCAGGTTACAGATCAGCATCAGATTGCGGACGAATATCCGTGCTTCCGGGATGATTACCGCGAAATCATGGGAGTTCTGGTAAATGTTGTCGATCTGAGTGCGTAATTGTGTCGTGAGTTGAGCGGTATCCAGATGTTTGTTGTTGTACTTTTCAATCAGAGCCAGGGCCTGAGTATTGTCCTGTATATCCCGTCGGCATATATCAAAGGCACGGCCAAAGCCCAGGATTTTAAAGGCCAGAACTTCGAGTCCGATCACATCATCCAGGCAGCGCTGGGGTTGCAGGATAATCTTGCTTAGCAGTGGTTTTATGCCCAGGTCACTTCGGCTATCGCTGTGTCGCTGTAGTGTCTGTTGGCGCTGTTGTTCCGTTTGAGCATTCTGAAATTCATCGAATTTTTTATCCAGTAGTACCGTCAGCTCAATATGCTCACGTTCAAGGAACTGAAAGTGTCCAGTTTGCGATATTTCATACATGCCAACAATATTGAAAACAATCAGGAAGCTGACAAACGCTATGATGATTCTGATTTTTTTTACAATCGTTAAATCAGTAAGAAAGCTCAACATATAGCCTACCTTTTCTGGCCGGTGTTAATTTCAGGCTGATAATGACTGCAAGGTATCAGCAGAGATCGGAGGGAGCTGTATATCCATGCATTGCATACATGGATATACAGCGGTTATTAGGCCTGAATCCACCGGCTGAACAATGATGCAGGGCAAGGTGGGAAAGGGCTAGCAGGTTTGACAGGGTAGACTTTGGTAACGCTATTGTTATGCCGATGTAATGTTGGCGTGATTGCAAGGCTGAACAGGCAGATACATCGGTTAGAGCCGATGTACTCTGCGGAGGCGGCTGCTTACTGTACGGCAGGCTGCCAGGCGATTGCTGGGTCTATTTTGTATCCCCAGGGCAGACCTGAGTTACGCCAGCCATCGACAGCCCGTACACCTTTGGAGTTGCCTTGTTTCAGTTTGCTACCTTCAAAGCCATCGACCACTGTCCAGGCCTGGGTGTAGCCCTTGCTGGCCAGTAGATTGACTACCGGGGCGCTGCGGGTAGAACCGGAGCGGCACATAACGATCAGGGTGGTATTTTTGTCTGCGTTGAGCTCGGCCAGTTTCGCGCTCAACTCGGCTTCAAAGTTCGGATTAGCTTTCATCCCCCAGCTGGCGTGTTTATCCATCCAGCGTTCAGTGGCGGCAACTTTCCAGGGTACATGGATATCTGTTGCGCTGGCAAAGCCGGTGAACTTGATCTCGACAGGATCACGCACGTCAATCAGCAGGGCCTTATCGTCTTTTTGTAGTATCTGCCAGGCTTCGATCGCGGTGGCATACAGGTTCAGTTCGGTCTGGGCGCTGGCTTTATCGGGTTTGTCAGCGGCCAGAGCGGAGAGTGGTGTTATCAGGGTGAGTGCCAGGATAGCAAGCAGGGGTTGGGTCATGGTCAGCCTGTTTCAGAATATTAATTAGATATATCTAATATAATAATTCAATGCCTGTTTGCAAGTCTGTCTTTGCTGGTAGCGGTTCAAGCAGTGGGGGTTTTAACTTAAAGTAGCGCGCCTGACTCTCGCTCTGGAACCTTTACTGTGAAACTCAATCCCCGCCTTGCCCATATTGATGCCATGATCGACCAGACGTACGATCAGATCTGGGACTGTTGTTGTGACCATGGTCTGTTAGGCCGCCAGCTCTTGCAGCGAGGGGCTGTCCGGCAGATGCACTTTGTTGATGTAGTGCCACAACTGGTGGATCGATTGCAGCAGCTGTTGCAGCAGGAGCAGCCAGATATTGCTGAGCAGCGCTGGCAGACTCATTGTCTGGATGTAGCGCAGCTCAGGTTGCCAGCCGATACGGCATCCCCGTCGGTACTGATTATCATCGCCGGAGTGGGGGGAGATCTGACTATTGAGCTGGTGCAGGGCATTCTGGCGAGTAATCCGGGCCGGTCGGTGGAGTTTATGCTGTGCCCTGTCCGCCAGCAATATCAGCTGCGTACGCAGCTGGCGAGTCAGGGACTTGCGCTGCTTAATGAGCAGCTGGTGCAGGATAACAACCTCTATTATGAGATCCTTCACCTGACGACGGGCACGGGTATGCCGTTATCGGCGGTGGGTGACTCTATGTGGGATTTCAGCCGGGAGGGTGATCGCGATTATCTGCAGCGTACCCTGGCGCACTATCGACGTATGCAGCGCAGTGGTTGTTCAGAGGTTGAACGGATTGTATTGCAGTACGAAGCACTGTGGCTGCGCTGTAGGGCTTGAATTTGACCCTCTATTTCAGATTAACGTTTCCTCGTTACTTACCAGTGATTTCTGCCGCTACGGTTTGTTTGATAGACCGTGGCGTCTGCTTTTCATTCTTAAGCCCAGCTTTCCTACCGTCTATCTGGTGATAAAGTACTGGCCAAGCCCGGATAATAATAAAAGAGGGAAATGGTTATGGGTGAGGGTGAATCTGTCGGTGCGATGATGTTTGATTTGGCACCTTTTTCTATTCTGATCGTAGATGATGAGATGGGCATCTGTGATTTTCTATATCGGGCATTAAGCCGTCATTACAGCCTTGTTGAGGTTGCTCATAGTGTTGAGCAGGCAGAGCTGCGTCGATGCCAGCAGCACTTTGATCTGCTGATCGTTGATATATGTATGCCGAGTGTCAGCGGTATTGAGTGGGGGCGGGCGCTTCAGGGTGTGGCAGGTGAGGTAGATCTGATCTTTATGACCGGCTTTGCTGAGCTTGGAGATGCTGTTGAAGCGGTCAGGCTGGGAGCCTGTGATTTTATCCTGAAACCGTTTCGACTTGAGCAGATGCTTGCAGCGGTCAAAAATTGCTATCGGCAACAGCTGCTGGTACGGGATAACTTCGTTCTGCAACGTCGACTGACATCGTCAGAGCCGTTAGCAATGATCGGCGACAGTGCGGTGATGCAACAACTGGGGGGCATGATCCGCCGGGTTGCCCCCGCCCGCTCGGCAGTGTTAATTGAAGGGGAAACCGGTACCGGTAAAGAGCGGGTGGCAGAAGCACTGCATCAGCTCAGTGGGCGGGATGGGCCATTCGTGCCGGTTAACTGTGCTGCAATTGCCCCTGAACTGATTGAGTCTGAGTTGTTTGGTCATATTCGAGGTGCCTTTACCGGGGCGGATAAACCCCGACCAGGTCTGTTTAGCTATGCTGATGGCGGCACGTTGTTTCTGGATGAGATTGCTGAGATGCCATTGGTACTGCAGGCCAGACTACTGCGGGTTTTGGAGGAAGGGCGGATTCGTCCAGTCGGTGCTGAGCAGCAACAGGCGGTGGATGTTCGGATTGTGGCGGCGAGTAATCAGTCGCTACCTGCGGCCGTTGAGGCGGGTCGTTTTCGTGCTGACCTGTTTTATCGGTTGAATGTATTGCCGTTGCAAATCCCGCCATTGCGAGAGCGAGCCGGCGATATACCGCAACTGGCACGGCACTTCTGTCAGCAGCTTTCTCAGGAGCTGGGTTTGCCTTTGCTGCCGCTGTCACAGCAGGATTTTCAGTCACTCCAGTGCTGGGATTGGCCAGGGAATGTTCGCGAGCTTAAAAATCTGCTGGAACGAGCAATGTTGCTGGGACAGTTACCACATATCTTGTTGGATACTACGCAGAAAAACCAGGCAGGTTATCCACCGGACTGGCCTGCCGTACAGGTTGAAATACACCACCTGCAGCGAGTTCTTGAAGCGCAGCAGGGGAATAAAAGTCGAGCGGCGGACGTGCTAGGAATTTCCCGTAAAACTCTTGATCGCAAACTGCAGCAGCTGGGGAATTGAGCAATGAGAACGGGGCGGATTCGCCAGCGAATTCTACGGTTGGCGCTATTGCCTATGTTGCTTGTGGTACCGCTGGTACTAATGATGGCCTGGTTGTGGAGTAATGAAGTGGGTTACCGTCAGTTGTTGATGAAAGTTAACACTGATCTTGCGGTGGCCCAGGCATCCCTACAAACAACGCAGCAACAGTACCTGTTGCGGCTGGCGTTAGTCTCTGAGTCTTCGGGTTTACGGCGTAGCAGCTACCAGCTGACGGACAGTATGCAGGCGGTTAACCGTCAGGCACTGGGGCTGCAGCTGGAGCAGCTACGTCAGCAGACAAGACTGGATTATATACGTTTACTTGATACCGATCACTGTGACCTGCTACGGCCGGGCCACTGTGAATACCCGAATAGCCCCTTGCTGGCCACTGCACGGGCTGGTCAGCTGGCAAGCGGAGTGGAGCTGTTCAGTGCTGCCCAGCTGAATGAACTGTCTCCGGCGCTGGCCATGAGAGCCAGGTTAGCACTGACGGAGACCGAACGGGCCAGACCGACTCAGCGGCAGCAGGAAAGCCGTGGCATGATGCTTCATTTTGTTTATCCGCTCAAAGATCATCAGGGCGAAGTTGTGGCATTGCTGGTGGCGGGGTTGCTGATGAACGGCAATGTAGCGTTTGTCGATCAGCTTAAAGCAACGGTGTATGGCGAAGGCTCGCTGATGGCCGGCAGCCGAGGCACGGTGACACTTTTCCTTGATGATGTACGTATCAGTACTAATGTTCCAGACCAGCAGAGGCCGGGGCGCCGAGCTCTGGGCACGCGTGTTTCAGAGCAGGTCCGGCTGCAAGTTCTGGATGAAGGGCAGCCATGGATCGACCGTGCCTTTGTTGTCAGCGACTGGTATATCTCTGGCTATACTCCGATTACCGATGTTTATCAACAGCGGGTAGGGATGCTATACACCGGGTTTTTAGAAGCACCTTATCAGGCTGAGCTGGATCACTGGCTAGGCCAGCTGTTTATCTTGTTGGCGCTGCTATTGCTGCTCTGTGGCCTGATTTGCTGGTATGGGGCACGCGCTATTTTCAAGCCAGTTGAGATGATGGCCCAGGTGATCCCCAAAATCAGGGCCGGGCAGCGGTTTCGTATGCCACCCTTACAAAGCCGTGATGAGCTGACTCTGCTGGCGGTTGAATTTAATGCCATGCTGGACCAGTTGGATGCCCAGCATGATCAGATACAGGCGGCAGCGACTGAACTGGAACGCAAAGTGGCGTGCCGTACAGATGATCTTCAGCAGCATATACAATTACTTAACCGCACCCGTGAACAGCTGGTGGCCAAAGGAAAGCTGGCGGCAATTGGTGAACTGACGGCGGGAATTGCCCATGAAATTAATAACCCTGCAGCGGTTATTTTGGGCTATCTGGATTTAATGATGCTGGAGTTGGGCGAGGCGGGATTGCCGGTGAAGGATGAAGCTCGGCTTATTGTGGAGCAGGTGGGACGCATTCGTGCATTGATCAACAATCTGTTGCAGTTCTCGCGCCCTGAAGAGCATCGTGCAGCGCTGACAGCGGTTGACCTTAACCAGCTCGTGCATGATACCCAGTTATTGATAAAGCATGATCTAAATCGCAAGCAGCTTTCCCTGCACCTTGATCTACGCGCTTCGTTACCTGTCGCTGCTAGCCGCCAGCTATTACAGCAAGTGCTGATTAATCTGATTGTGAATGCTACTCAGGCGATGGAAATGGGAGGGCGCTTGACAATACGCAGCCGTAACTGGCGAGGAAAAGGGGTGTTATTGCTGGTAAAAGATACTGGCTGTGGGATTGCACCGGAATTGCTGGGGCGAATATTTGACCCCTTTTTCAGTCAGACTCAGGGTGGTACAGGGCTTGGGCTGTCGATCAGTTACTCAATTATCCAGCGTATGAAAGCGGAAATAGATGTGCGTTCCCGGTCTGGTATTGGTAGCTGTTTTTATATCTGGTTACAGGTTTGGACTGAGCCGGTGCAGGCTGGCCTGCCAGCTCAGTGTTGAGTTTGTGGACTGGACAGAATGTCACAGCAGGCCCTTTGGGCTGGGTCATTATGCACCACTGGTATGCGAGTAAATGTCGATAATTTATCTAGTTATTTGATTTTTAAAGGTTTTAATTTTCTGGTCAGCGAATTGCTATGTCCTGTTACTGCATAAAAAACAATAACAGGAGTACTGTGCATGTCTGATGCAAAAGGCCCGCTGGCCTTTCTTCTTAAAGATCGAATCGTCGCTGATTCCGGCTATAACCGCTGGCGCGTGCCGCCCGCCTCTATTGCAATACATCTGTGTATAGGCTCAGTGTATGCCTGGAGTATTTTCAATCCGCCGCTGGTGAAGCAGATGGGTGTGGTGGCTAGTGCCGCTGATGACTGGACGCTCAGTTCGGTGGTGTGGATTTTCTCAACGGCGATTGTGTTTCTCGGGCTCGCTGCGGCGCTGGGTGGAAAGTGGCTGGAAGAGGTAGGTCCGCGCATGGTAGGTGTGCTGGCCGCATTCTGCTGGGGTGGTGGTTTTTTGATCGGCGGGTTGGGGATCGCCTGGCATCAGTTGTGGCTGGTTTATCTTGGTTACGGAGTTATTGGTGGTTGTGGGCTTGGTTTAGCGTATGTATCGCCGGTGAGTACCCTGATACGCTGGTTCCCAGACCGGCGGGGAATGGCTACCGGTATGGCGATTATGGGCTTTGGCGGCGGGGCAATGATCGGTGCTCCCCTGAAAACCTGGCTACTGTCAGTGTTTTATGAAGCACCGCAATACCTGGGTAAGGTCACAGATGTGACACTGATTACCGAAGCGGGACGACGCTTTGTGGAGGTCTCCGGCCAGCAGGTCGAGGTGGTGGTTGCAACCGCAGCTGATATGGCGAAAGCCGCTGTCACAGGCCCGGAAGGGGTGTATGTAGTGGGCACCGGAGATACCGGTGTGGCTAGCGTATTCCTGACACTGGGTGTGGTGTATTTCATTGTGATGATAATTGCTGCTTTTGCTTACCGAGTGCCGCCTGAGGGCTGGGTGCCCGAAGGCTGGACGCCGCCATGTGAAGTAAAGTCAGCGAAAAAAATAATCAGCGATAGTCATGTGCACATTGATCAGGCGCTGAAAACCCCTCAGTTCTATCGGTTATGGCTGGTGCTATGCCTCAATGTGACTGCCGGTATCGGCGTGATCGGGGTTGCTAAAACGATGATGACTGAGATTTTTGGCTCGACGTTGCCGGGCATTGTTGATGCGGGCTTTGCGGCGACTTATGTATTGATGATCAGTGTGTTCAATATGGTCGGGCGATTCTTCTGGGCCTCCACATCGGATTATATTGGCCGTAAGAATACTTATCACTGCTTCTTCCTGCTGGGCGTACTGCTATATCTGTCGATACCATTTGTCGCCAACCAGGTGAGTACAGCTCCTTCTACCATGTGGTTGATGCTGTTCTATGGGGCGACAATGATTATCTTTACTATGTATGGAGGTGGTTTTGCGACCATCCCGGCGTACCTTGCGGATATCTTTGGCACACTGCATGTGGGCGGTATTCACGGTCGTTTGCTGACGGCCTGGAGTACGGCAGGGGTGCTGGGACCTTTTGCGATCACGTATTTACGTCAGCAATCGCTGGATGATGCGTTGAATACTCTAGCGGTAAAGGTTGATCCGGCTGTTTTTCTGCAGACATTCGGTGCTGGTATAGATCAGCTGCAAACGCTGATTGCGACCAAAACAGTCACCATCGGGAAACTGATGGCCATTGTTCCTGAAGGTACTGTGGATCCGACTCCGAGTCTGTACAACAGCACCATGTATGCGATGGCTGGGTTACTAGTGGTGGCATTCTTCGCAAATATGGGCCTTAAGCATGTGGAGGATAAACACCATGTACATAATACCCACCCTGAACATGCGCCAGCCAGTGCCTGAGCATGCCAGTGAGATGCATCTGACCTGAATGTCAGATGCGGACTCTGGTCGCTGACCAGGTTACACTGGGCGCTATAAACAAATGCCAGCCCGACCTGTTCGGGCTGGCTTGCGTCTGGATGGTTGAAAAATGAACAGAACATTTAATGTAGCGGTAGTGGGTGCCACCGGTCTGGTGGGCGAAGCAATGATTGAGATGCTGGAAAAGCGGGATTTTCCGGTTGAAAATCTCTATCCGCTGGCAGGGGATAACTCTGCAGGTAAAACCATCTTTTTTAACGACCATTCCCATAAAGTGGGTTTGGTGGGAGAGTTTGATTTCTCTCAGGTCGATCTTGCATTGTTTACTGCAGGCTCTGATGTTACGGCAGAATATGCAGGTGTTGCAGCAGATGCGGGTGCTGTGGTGATTGATAACTCGGGGTTCTTTGTCAACGATGGGGATGTTCCCATGGTTATTCCTGAGGTAAACCCGGATGCATTGATCGATTATAGTTTGCGCAATATCGTAGCCAGCCCGGATAGCAGCACTATTCAGATGCTGGTGGCACTGTCACCGATTTATCGACAGCTTGGGTTGCGTAAAATAAATGTCTCTACTTACCAGGCCGTATCGGGTTCAGGTCGAAAGGCTGTTGAGGAGATGGCAGGTCAGACGGCCGCGTTGTTGAATGCTCGTGAACCAGTTACGGATGTGTATAGTAAACAGATTGCGTTTAACCTGATTCCCCAGGTCGGTCGCTTTGAAGATAATGGATATACCCTTGCAGAAATGCGCCTGATTTGGGAAACACGCAAGATATTAGGGGATGATCAAATCCAGGTAAACCCGACCTGTGTGCGGGTGCCTGTGTTTTTTGGGCATAGCGCAACCTTGCATGTAGAAGCCTGTAGCCCGATTAGTGCTTATGAAGTACGTGATATGCTGCTTGATGCGCCGGGCGTTGAAGTGCTTGATGAGCAGACGGATGGTGGTTGCCCAACGCCCGTTACAGATGCTACGGGCAGTGATCTGGTATATGTCAGCCGTATTCGGGATGATCTTGATAACGAAAACGGTATTGATCTGTTTGTTATGGCCGATAACGTGCGCAAAGGTGCGGCGTTAAATTCGGTGCAGATTGCTGAAATATTGATCGCCCAGTATATGTAATAAAAGTGTAGAAAGGGGGGCGGTTATCTGGCCGTGATGCAAGCTGGCAAAACAGTGTCTTGACCCGCTCGCCCTTTATACATAATACTGCCTGCAAGTTTCGGACTCGCAACTCGCTGATTTCTGGATGAAATTGGCGGGGATTTAACTAGGAAGCTGGTAATGCTGCGTAAAACTGCCGTTAGCCTAGCGGTTGCAGGGATTTTAAGTGCGACCCAGGCTCATGCTCTGAGTATTGGTGACATTCAGATTAAATCGGCGCTCAATGAGCCGCTGAATGCTGAAATTCGTCTGACCGATACTCGAGGGTTAACTCCTTTACAAATTCAGCCAAATATGGCGGACATTGATGAGTTCGCGCTGGCTGGCTTGAGCAAAAGCCAGTTCCTCTCCGATATAAAGTTTACGGTTAAACTAAACCGTAACGGTACCGGTGTATTGAGAATGATCTCATCTATACCGGTGCAGGAACCCTTTCTTAACTTCCTTGTTGAGGTTAACTGGCCCAGTGGTCGGTTGGTGCGAGAGTATACCGTACTGCTGGACCCTCCGGTCTTTGATCCTACCCCGGCTCGCCAGACTGCCCAGCCAACCTTGGCTTCCGGCAACCGCTCTGGGGCTAAAGGACAGGGGGCGAAAGGTAATGTGGAGCAAAATGGCACGATTACGGTTGATGCTAGAGATACGCTCTGGGCGTTGGCGATCAAACATCGGGTAGGGCCACGAGTATCATCTCAGCAGATGATGATCGCGTTGCTCAAAAAGAACCCGAATGCCTTCCATAACAATAATATCAACCAGCTGAAACGTGGCGCTAAGCTGCGTTTGCCGACACAGCAAGAAGCGGGGGTAATGACAACCCGTGAAGCGATTGCTGAGATTGCGCGCCAGACTGCGGCCTGGAAAGCGGGCCGTCAGGTTGCGATTAAGAGTGCGCCTAAAGCCGCTCCCGTTGATGTTTCGAAGAGAGTTACTGCTCCGGTAGCCGCACCTGCTAAGCCAGTTATAAAACCTGAAAAAACGGATCAGCTCAAAGTTGTATCTGCACCTCCAGCTGCAAACGCAGTAGAGCAGGCTAATAACGCGGAGAAAAAGCCAGACGGTGCTGTTTCTGATCAAAGTGCGCAGAGTAGTGAAGAGTTCGACAAACTCACTAAGCGCAATCAGGAGCTTGAGCAGCAGCTGGCTGCAACGCTGGAAAATGTTGACCGTATCGAGCGTGATAACGCTGACATGAATGAACGCCTCGATGCTGTGCAGCAACAGCTCGATGCTTTGCAGCGTATGCTTGAGTTAAAAGACCAGCAATTGGCAACACTCCAGGCTGAACTTGCAGAAGCTAAAACGCAGATCCCGCCGCCAGCTCCACCTGAAAAAAGCCTGATGGAAAGCCTGATGTCGTCCCCTCTTTATTGGGGAGGAGCTCTGGGTGCTCTGTTACTGGCGCTGGCTGGTGGTGTTTTTGCGTTTTTACGACGAAAAAAATCGGATTCGGCGGATGACAATGAGCTGCTAGAGCCGGGTAGTGCCGGTCTTGTTCAGGTGCCTGATGAACTTGATACTGATGATCTATCTGCTTCGGATGATGACTTGTCAGTTGCCGATGATGACGATGATGCCCATCAAATTTCAGATGAAGCGCTGGATACGATGGAAGATCTGGATGAAATGTCTGATCTTGACCTCGATATGGATATGGATCTTGATCCAGATGACATGGATGACGAGGTTATCGATGGCGTCGCAGATACGTCGCTCGAAATTATGCCGCCAGCGCTTGCCGCCAGTGCTGACGAGCTGAGTGCAGATATTCGTGAAGAAGAGTTTGATCTTGGAATTGATGACGGTCTGGATGGCCTTGAAGGTCTGGACCTGGATGTTGATCAGCCCGCTGATGGTACTTTGGCCAGCGGTCTTGATGCCATTATTGACAGTGAAGGACCTGCTCCTGCCTCGGATGAGGAACTTGACTCATTACTGGGTACCGCCGATCTGGACCTCGATCTCAATGACCCATTAGATCTAGCTGAAAATAGTGTAATGCCCTCATCCGATGACGGTGAGGACAGTATGGTTCTTGATGGTCTCGATATTGATCAGCTATTGACTGATAACGATGCCAGCAACGATATGCCTGAAGATGATATTGATAGTCTTCTTGCCAGTGTTGATACATCACCGATCCCTGATGAGAGTGATGTTGATGAAATGGATGATATCGACAGCCTTCTTGACAGCATCGGTGAACCGGCAGCCACTCCTGCGGATGAGCAGGCTGGCGTTGATGACCTTGATGATATCGATAGTCTTCTCGACAGCATTGGTGACCCGGCAGCCGCTCCCGCGGATGAGCTGGCTGGGGTTGATGACCTTGATGATATCGACAGTCTCCTCGACAGCATTGGTGAACCGGCAGCTACCCCTGCGGATGAGCTGGCTGGCGTTGATGACCTTGATGATATCGACAGTCTCCTCGACAGCATCGGTGAACCGGCAGCTGCCCCTGCGGATGAGCTGGCTGGGGTTGATGACCTTGACGACATCGACAGTCTCCTCGATAGCATCGGTGAACCGGCAGCTGCCCCTGCGGATGAGCTGGCTGGCGTTGATGACCTTGACGACATCGACAGTCTTCTCGACAGCATTGGTGAGCCGGCAGCCGCCCCTGCGGATGACCTTGATGCGCTGTTAAATGAAGCTGAAGAGGTTTCTGCCGAACCGACTGATGCAGTGGCAGACGATGACCTTGCTAGCCTGGATGATCTTGATGCGCTGTTGAATGACGCTGAAGAGGTTTCTGCCGAATCGGCTGACGCAGTGACAGACGATGATCTGGCCGAACTGGATGATCTTGATGCGCTGTTGAATGAAGCTGCAGAGGTTTCTGCCGAACCGGCTGGCGCAGTGACAGGCGATGATTTGGCCGGTCTGGATGATCTTGATGCGCTGTTGAATGACGCTGAAGAGGTTTCTGCCGAACTGGCTGACGCAGTGACAGACGATGATCTGGCCGGTCTGGATGATCTTGATGCGCTGTTGAATGAAGCTGAAGAAGTTTCTGCCGAACCAGCTGATGCAGTGGTAGACGATGGCCTTGCCGATCTGGATAGCTTGCTTGAAAGTGCAGAGCAAGAGGCTGTTTCATCGGTAGATGATGCTGCAGCGATTGATGCGCTGGATAGCTTGTTAAATGCCGCTGATGAAGCTGATCTTGGCGCCGAGGATGGCGAACTTGATGCTATCGCCGATTTTGAGCTGGATAGCATGCCTGGCGAAGGCGTTGTTGCTGATGTGGAGTCTGACGCAGCAGAGATTGAGTCACTGGATGCGTTCGACAGTGACCTGGATAGTCTGCTGGATGAGAGTGCCGAGGTCGCTGCGCTCGAGCCCGCAGAGCAGGAAGCCGTCCCGGATGAGATTGAAGGGCTTGAGTCGGAGCTGGATGATTTGCTGGCGGGACTCGAGCCTGAAACCGAGGTCGCGATAGATGAGGCTGACGTTATTGATTCTGCTCTGGACGTTGATGCTGTTGATCAGGCTGCGGCTGAGCTGGACGCGTTGTTGGGTGAAGTCACCGACGAAGCAGAAGATGAGCTGGCTCAGGCGCTGGGTACGGCTCCCGAAGCTGATGAAGAGTTGGCTGTTGCACTGGATGGGTTGCCGGAACCCGCTTTCGGCGTTGATGCCGACCTGGTAGAAGAGGTTGCCCTGGTCGATGATGCTGATGAGCTGCTTGATCAGCTGATGAGTGAAATGGAAGAAATTACCTCTGAGCCACAGAGTGCCGTGACTTCGGAAACAGTGGCGGCACCAAGTCCCGGGGAAATAGCTGAGGCCGAGATGGCCGAGCTGATTTCTTCTGACCTTGGAGACCTGGATGCTCTGCTGGATGATCCTCTTGATGACAGTCCTGTTATGGCGCAGGGCGTCAGTGGACTGGATGATATGCTTGATCAGCTGGCCTCTGAGTCGGAAGATATTCTGAATGATGAAGAGGGTGCTGAGTTCAGTGCTGATGTGCTGGCAGAGGTTGAGCTTGATTCGACTGATATGGATAGCCAGATCGATAGCGATCTGGATGATATGCTGGCATCGTTAGAACAGGATATTGCCAACGAGGGGGGCAGTGATCTGGCCAGTCTTGAGGCTGGTCAGGTGCCTGCCGACATTGACAGTAGTGATACTGGTGCCGATCTGGAAACTCAGATTGATGATGAGCTTGACCTGTTGCTGAGCAATATTGATGCTGATATCGAAATGGAAGAGGTGGATGCGGCGCTTCAGGAACCAGATTTATCTGGCGAAATGAGTATGCTGGATGGTGCGGATGAGGTTGAAACCAAGCTTGATCTTGCCCGTGCCTATATGGAGATGGAAGATCTGGATGGTGCCCGTGATATCCTCAACGAAGTGAAGCAGGAAGGTTCCGGCCGTCAGGCAAGTGAAGCCGATAAACTATTGAACGAGATGCCAGCCTGATGGCTGGCACTCGCCAGATGAAGTAGCTGTTACAAATGTCCGAGCAACTGAAAGATCCCCAGGGGGCGACTGCGGTCGCCCCTTATCGTTATGCCCTGTGTGTTGAGTATGCGGGTGCCGCGTACAACGGCTGGCAAAGCCAGAAGCACGGTAATGTGCGCTGTGTGCAGACAGAAGTTGAAAAAGGTCTGGCTCGCGTGGCCAATCACCCCGTCTCTGTTATCTGCGCAGGGCGGACGGATACCGGCGTTAACGGTACCTATCAGATTATCCACTTTGATTGTCAGTTTGACCGGCCCGAGCGGGCGCTGGTCATGGGAACTAACCGGCACCTGCCCGATGATATTGCGATCAAATGGGCGACTCGGGTGCCTGATACGTTCCATGCCCGTTTTTCCGCTCAGGCCAGACGCTACCGCTATCTGATTTACAGCGCACCGATTAAGCCGGCGGTGTTGCCGCGCGGCGTTACCTGGACGCATAAAAAACTGGATGTTGATACGATGCATCAGGCCGGGCAGCATCTGGTAGGAGAACATGACTTTTCATCCTATCGGGCGGTGGCCTGTCAGGCAAAAAGTCCGGTGCGCACGATTACGGATCTGAATGTTTATCAGTCCGGTGATCTGATCGTTATTGATGTGCGGGCCAATGCTTTTTTACATCATATGATTCGTAATATTGCCGGTGTGTTAATGAAAGTTGGCTGTGGCGACGCAGCGGTGGGCTGGTCTAAAACTGTACTCGAAGCCCGTGATCGCCGAGAGGGCGGTGTTACAGCGCCGCCCTGGGGGCTGTATTTTGTCGATGTAAAGTACCCGGAAGAATATGGTCTGCCACCATCTGAGCTGGGGCCGTATTTCCTTCGAGGTCAAAGCTGACTTTACGGTGACGCATCTGTTACTATTTCGGCCTCTTTAGGGAATTCTGTCCGCTGGCGTGGTAGGCGTGATTGCTGCTGCGTTGGTAGAGGCTCTTCAACTGTGGAATATCCAGGTTAGTCAGTGACCAGAACGCGAATTAAAATCTGTGGGATTACCCGGCTGGAAGATGCTCAGGCCGCAATAGACGCCGGAGCGGATGCGCTGGGCTTTGTTTTTTACCCACCCAGCCCCCGTGCCGTGACGGTCGAACAGGCGGCCGATATTATTTGCCAGTTACCGCCATTGATCAGCACGGTTGGTTTATTCGTGAATGCGTCTGCCGCCGAGGTTACGCATATAGCGGATCAGGCGAAACTGGATATTTTACAGTTTCATGGGGATGAGAGCCCCGAATTCTGTGCCGGTTTTTCCCGTCCATACTTTAAAGCACTGCGGATGAAGCCCGGGCTTGATGTGGCAGAGCAGGCGAACCGCTATCACAGTGCCCGTGCCATATTACTGGATGCTTACCGACCAGGCGTACCTGGCGGCACAGGTGAGGCTTTCGACTGGGAGCTGATTCCTCAGGATTTCCCCGGATATCTGATTCTGGCGGGTGGTCTGACGCCCGCGAATATACGTAATGCAGTTGCCCAGGTGAAGCCTTATGCCGTTGATGTCAGCGGCGGGGTGGAAGCCGAAAAGGGTGTAAAGGATAGTCAGAAAATCGATCTGTTTATAGATGAGGTGGCCCGTGCCAACCAGCAATGATCTTGCCAAACTGAAGCAACTGCCCGACGCAAGCGGGCATTTTGGCCCCTACGGTGGGCGTTTTGTCTCCGAAACTCTGATCGCTGCGCTGCAGGATCTTGAGCGTACCTACGAGAAGCTTTGGCGGGATCCAGACTTTCAGGCAGAATTTGACCGTGATCTGGCTCATTACGTGGGTCGCCCGTCGCCACTGTATTTTGCTGAACGTCTGACCAGCCATGTTGGCGGCGCTCGTATCTTCCTCAAACGTGAAGACCTGAACCACACCGGTGCCCATAAGGTGAATAACACCATTGGTCAGGCGTTGCTGGCCAAGCACACCGGTAAGCCACGTATCATCGCTGAAACTGGCGCAGGCCAGCATGGTGTCGCGTCTGCCACTGTGGCGGCGCGTCTGGGACTTGAGTGTCAGGTGTACATGGGCGTTGATGACGTTGAACGTCAGAAACTGAACGTATACCGCATGAAACTGCTGGGCGCCACGGTGATTCCTGTGGAATCCGGTACCCGTACTCTGAAAGATGCCATGAACGAAGCGATGCGTGACTGGGTCACCAACGTTGATAACACTTTCTACATCATAGGTACGGCTGCAGGCCCGCACCCATATCCAAAGCTGGTGCGTGATTTCCAGTCCATTATTGGCCGTGAAGCGCGTTCCCAGTGTTTGGAACAGACCGGCCGGCTGCCGGATGCGCTGGTCGCCTGTGTCGGTGGTGGCTCTAACGCCATTGGTTTGTTCCACCCGTTCATCGAGGATGAAAGTGTTCGCATGATCGGCGTTGAAGCAGGTGGTGATGGGGTTGAAACCGGTCGCCATGCTGCACCACTGACGGTTGGTCGTCCCGGCGTGCTGCACGGCAACCGGACGTACCTGATGGCGGATGAGGGTGGCCAGATCCAGGGCACACACTCCATCTCAGCTGGTCTTGATTACCCAGGCGTAGGCCCGGAACATTCCTGGCTGAAGGATTGCGGTCGTGCAGAGTACACGGCGGCGACGGATGATGAGGCGATGGATGCATTCCGTCTGCTGACTCGCATTGAAGGCATTATGCCTGCGCTGGAATCCAGCCATGCGGTTGCCCATGCGATGAAGCTGGCAAAAGAAATGGATAAGGACCAGATCATAGTGGTTAACCTGTCCGGTCGTGGTGATAAAGACATTCATACCGTTGCCGAAATCGACGGTATCAAGGTCTGAGGACAGGAGTAGAGAATATGAGTCGTATCAAGATTTGCTTTGATCGTCTGGAAGCACAGGGCCGTAAGGCGCTGATCCCTTACGTAACGGCGGGCGATCCAGCGCCGCAGGTAACTGTACCACTGCTGCATGCCATGGTTGAAGCTGGTGCTGACATCCTCGAGCTGGGTATTCCATTCTCCGACCCGATGGCTGATGGCCCGACTATTCAGCTGGCATGCGAGCGCGCACTGTTACATAACACCTCAATCATTGATGTGCTGGCGATGGTGAAGAGCTTCCGTGAACAGGATCAGGATACACCGGTCGTGTTGATGGGGTATTTGAACCCGATCGAAATGACGGGCTATGAGCGTTTCATCGATCTGGCAGCGGATGCCGGTGTGGATGGCGTGCTGACCGTTGATTTGCCGCCGGAAGAGTCGGTTAACTTTGTTAGCCAGCTCAACGCTAAAAACATGGATGCTATCTACCTGCTGGCACCGACCACGGAAGAGTCACGAGTGAGTGAAGTCTGTCGCCAGGGCAGCGGTTATGTTTACTACGTATCCGTTAAGGGTGTGACCGGCTCCGCTGAGCTGGATGTGGATGAGGTTGCCGCCAAGGTTGCTATGATCCGTAAGCACACTGATCTGCGCATTGGTGTGGGCTTTGGTATTCGTGATGCGGCTTCTGCTAAGGCAATTTCTGCCGTGTCAGATGGTGCTATTGTCGGCAGTGTGCTGGTTAATCAGATTGCGGCGCTGGCCAATACCCCAGACCAGATTCCGGCAGCCGTGGCTGCTATTGTTAAAGACATGCGCACAGCGATGGATGCCTGAGGGCAGAGCATCGCTGAGTTAATAAACAGGCTGAGAGAAACATGAGTAACTGGCTGGAAAAGATTGTTCCATCCCTGGGGCGTACTGACAAAAAACGCTCCAACATCCCGGAAGGGTTGTGGAAAAAATGTCCTAAGTGTGAGGCGGTGCTGTACCGGCCTGAGCTGGAAAAAACGCTGGAGGTGTGTCAAAAATGTGATCACCACATGCGTCTGACCGCTCGTCGTCGTCTGGAGCTGTTCCTTGATGCAGAAGAGCGCTCTGAACTGGCAACCGATGTTGAGCCCGTGGATCGCTTGAAATTCAAGGACTCGAAGAAGTACAAAGACCGCCTGGCGGCCGCTCAGAAAGCGACCGGTGAAAAAGATGCACTGATCGCCATGCGTGGCACCGTTGAAGGTCTGCCAGTGGTTGCAGTGGCCTTTGATTTCCAGTTCATGGGTGGCTCTATGGGCGCGGTTGTCGGTGAGCGTTTTGTACGTGCGGCTAACCTGGCACTGGAAGAAAACATCCCACTGATCTGTTTTTCCGCATCCGGTGGTGCCCGTATGCAGGAAGCGCTGATATCGCTGATGCAGATGGCTAAAACCAGTGCAGTACTGCAGCGTATGAAGCAGGCCGGTGTTCCATACATCTCCGTGCTGACTGACCCTGTGTACGGCGGTGTGTCTGCGTCTCTGGCAATGCTGGGTGATCTGAACATTGCCGAGCCAAACGCACTGATCGGTTTTGCCGGTCCTCGTGTTATTGAACAGACCGTACGTGAAAAGCTGCCGGAAGGTTTCCAGCGCAGTGAATTCCTGCTGTCCCATGGTCAGGTGGATATGATTATCCACCGCCAGGAGATGCGTACACGCGTGGCCAGTTTACTGCGTAAGTTCAGCCGCCTGCCAGCGGCCTGAGCGCCGCGCTGACTGATTTGTAATCACAAGCCGGTGCACTGCACCGGCTTTCTTTTTCCCTCTTTTTGTCTAAATGCTGGATATCCCGACTTATGGCGCACAATCGCACCCTTTTTTCCCTTGCTCAGTGGCTTGACTGGGTTGAGAAGATGCATCCCACTGAGATCGAGCTGGGGCTGGACCGTGTGCGTCAGGTATACCAGGCACTCGCGCTGGACTTTGCTGATACTCAGCTGGTGACCGTGGCGGGTACCAATGGTAAAGGGTCCACTATTACCTATCTGTCGACTATTTTGCAGTGCGCGGGTTACCGTACCGGCTGCTATACCTCACCGCACTTCCTGCGCTATAACGAGCGGGTGGTGCTGGAAGGTGAACAGGCCGAAGACGAAGCGCTGTGTGCGGCGTTCAGGGCGATTGATGGGGTGCGCGGTGACGTTTCACTCACGTATTTTGAGTGGGGCACCCTGGTGGCACTCTATTTACTGGCCGAGGCGAAGCTGGATGTAGCTTTGCTGGAAGTCGGGTTAGGGGGCCGACTGGATGCGATTAATATTGTTGACCCGCATATTGCGGTGGTGACCTCTATCGGGCTGGATCATATCGACTGGCTGGGGGATGATATTGAAGTGATTGCGGCGGAAAAGTCCGGCATCTTCCGTGCGGGGCGGCCAGCAGTCAGCGGTGTCGAGCAGCCACCGGCCAGTATTGCGGCTACGGCTGAGCAGCTGGGCGCGGTGCTATATCAGCGCGACGCGCAGTTCAGTGCGCAACGAGATGGCGAGCGCTGGCACTGGCAGGGGACGGGTCCCTCCGGTGAAGCGATACATTACGATAGCCTGCCAGTGCCGCAGCTGCCGTATCCAAATGCCGCTACAGCGTTGCAGGTATTGACGCTGTTGCCGCAGCAGGTTGGGCAGGCCGCGATTGAGCAGGGTTTGCGTACTGCACGTATGACTGGCCGGATGCAGGAAGTTTCCCTGCCAGAGGGGCGCTGCTTGCTGGATGTTGCGCACAATCCCCAGGCAGCCCGACTGATGGTTAAGCGTCTGGCTGAGCACACAGGTAAGGTACGGCTGGTGCTGGGAATGCTGGGCGATAAAGACTACGCCGAGGTGTTACGCATTCTGCAGCCGCTGGCCTCGCACTTTTATCTGGCTACACTGGGTGGGGTACGTGGCTGTCGTGCACAGTCACTGGCAGCCATGCTGCCAGATAGTGTGGCGGCTGACTGCTTTGATAGTGTTGCCGACGCGCTGGGTGCAGCACGCCAGTCGCTTGAGACTGAAGAACTGTTGCTTGTCGCCGGTTCATTCTTTACCGTGTCAGCAGCGTTAGATACTTTGAAAGCTGAGGGTTGAGATGACGGATCATGTGAAGCTGCGATTAATCGGTCTGGTAGCGATTTTGCTGTCAGCCGCCGTGCTGTTTCCATTGTTTTTTGATGGCGCAGGTTACCAGGAACGCCATTTGAACAGTGCGATTCCTGATGCGCCGGGTAGCCCGGTGATCGTCAATGTAAAACCCGCCAGGCCCGCTATTCCACCGACGGTTGCAGTCGCCCCTGCGGAACCCGTGAAGGCCCGCCCGGGTATGACACTGGTGATGGCTGAGAAAATACGTCGTGCCCGTGAAGCGGGTCAGCCACTGCCTCCTGAAGCCCAGAAAGCGATGGAGAGTCTGCAGGTAGCAGAAGAGGCGCCAACCCTTGATCAACAGGGTGTACCGGTCGCATGGACGCTGCAATTGGCCAGTTTTAAAGATGAAACTAACGCTCGTGGTTTGCGTAAAAAGTTGATTAAGGCCGGTCATAAAGTTTACACCCGTAAACAGCAAGGGCTCGTGAAAGTGTATGTCGGGCCAGACCTGCAGCGGGGCAATCTGGAACGCCTCAAGCTGTCGCTGAAAAGCACCATGGGCATGGATGGAATAATCGTGCGTTTTACCACCCGATGATGATTGGGTTGTGCTGAAGGCTCTGATAGAATGCGCGAAAATTTTACAGCTGATGTGCGTATATGAATTGGGCTGATTGGACCATTGTCGGCATTGTTGCCATCTCTAGCTTTTTTAGTCTGCGCCGCGGCTTTATGCGTGAAGCGCTGTCGCTGGTTACCTGGGTGACAGCGTTCGTTGTCGCCCGCCTGTTCAATGAAGCACTGACCGTTGTGCTTGAACCTTACATAGAAACACCCTCACTCCGTCTGATTGCTGCCTTTGCTATTCTGTTTATAGCCATGCTGGTGGTAGGCGCGGTGATCAATAACCTGGTCGCGATGCTGGTTGATGCTACAGGCCTTAGCGGCACCGATCGAGTATTGGGGGTGGGCTTTGGTATTGCCCGAGGTGGGTTGCTGATTATTGCGCTGGTCGCACTGATTGGCATGACGCCGGCAACCGAAGATCCCTGGTATCAGGAATCCCAACTCATTCCTCATTTCAAAACACTGGAAGACTGGAGCCGGAATGTGGCCTCTGACGTGGCGCAGGGCATCTGGGATGCTGGTCAGTGATTGAGATGATGAATAACAACAAACGAAGAATGAACTCCTTCTGAGGTGAGATCGAATGTGCGGTATTGTGGGCATTGTTGCCAAAACATACGTAAACCAGACTATTTTTGATGCCCTGACAGTGCTGCAGCACCGTGGTCAGGATGCAGCCGGGATGGTCACTTCCGATGGAAATCGCTTCTACCTGCGCAAGGACAACGGGCTGGTGAGTGAGGTATTTCGTACCCGCCACATGAAACGCCTGATGGGTAATGTTGGCATCGGCCACGTTCGCTACCCAACGGCGGGCAGCTCCAGCTCAGCTGAGGCACAGCCGTTTTACGTAAACTCTCCATACGGTATTGCCCTGGCGCACAACGGCAACCTCACCAATGCCGATGAGCTGGTCGATCAGGTCTTTAAAGCGGACCTGCGTCACGTTAACACAAACTCTGATTCCGAAGTGCTGCTCAACGTGTTTGCCAACGAGCTGCTGGCTCAGGGTAAACTGATACCGACTGCTGACGACATCTTCAAAACTGTTGAACGTGTACATGAGCGTGTTAAAGGTGGTTATGCGGTTGTTGCGATGATCACCGGTTACGGTGTAGTTGCATTCCGTGACCCACACGGCATCCGCCCGGTGGTCTACGGCAAACGCTCAACACCGGAAGGTGATGAGTACATGGTTGCCTCTGAGAGTGTGGCGCTGGATATTTCCGGCTTTACCCGCGTTCGTGATCTGGAGCCGGGTGAAGCAATCTTCATCGATATGGATGGCAATGTCAGCACTCGTCAGTGTGCTGCCAACCCACAGCTGACGCCATGTCTGTTTGAATATGTTTACCTGTCCCGTCCTGACTCCATTATTGATCAGGTTAACGTATATAAGTCTCGCTTGCGTCAGGGTATTTATCTGGCTGAGAAAGTGAAGCGTGAGCGCCCAGATCACGATATCGACGTGATTATTCCGATCCCGGATACCAGCCGTACGGCGGCACTGGAAATGGCCAACCATCTGGGTGTAACCTTCCGCGAAGGTTTCATCAAGAACCGTTATATCGGTCGTACCTTTATCATGCCAGGCCAGGCTCAGCGTGAAAAATCAGTGCGTCGCAAGCTGAACCCGATCGAGCTGGAGTTCAAGGACAAAGTGGTCATGCTGGTGGATGATTCCATCGTCCGTGGTACGACGTCACAGCAGATTGTGCAGATGGCCCGAGATATGGGTGCGAAAAAAGTTTACTTTGCGTCTGCTGCACCAGCCGTTCGCTACCCGAACGTCTATGGTATTGATATGCCAGCAGCAGATGAGTTGATCGCCCACGGCCGTGAAGACAGTGAAATCGCTGAAGCCATTGGCGCTGACTGGATGCTGTATCAGGATCTGGATGATCTGAAAGCCAGTGTTCGTGACGGCAATGAAGCGATTCAGGAATTTGATGCCAGCGTATTTGATGGCGTATATGTCACCGGCGATATTGACCAGGCTTACCTGGACCGGCTGGAACAGAAGCGCAACAACGCGGCGAAGAGTAATTCTGGCGACAAACCGCAGGCCAGCAGTAACAAATCAGCCTGCATGCAGAGTCAGTTAAGTTAAGGAAACGACATCAATGTCCAGACCTGGTTTCGAGCGCGAAGAGCGCATTCAGTTCGACCTGGAAGACTGTGGGTTTGAAACCCTGGCACTGCGTGCAGGCCAGGTACGAAATGGTGAAGGGGAGCATTGCGACCCGATCTACACCACCTCCAGTTTTGTATTTTCCAGTGCCAGGGAGGCGGCAGCACGTTTTAACGGCGATGAAGAGGGCAATATCTATTCCCGCTTTACCAACCCGAGTGTACGTGCCTTTGAGAACCGTATTGCGGCTATGGAAGGTGGTGAACGCGGCGTGGCCACAGCGTCTGGTATGGCGGCGATTCTGAGTGTGGCGATGTCACTGCTGAAGGTTGGCGATCATATTGTCTGCTCACGCAGTGTATTCGGTTCTACCGTGTCACTGTTTCAGAAATACATTAGCCGGGCGGGCATCGAAACGACGTTTGTCGACCCGACTGAACTGGATGCATGGCGTGGAGCGGTTCAGCCGAATACCCGTCTGTTCTTCCTGGAGACACCCTCGAATCCATTGTCCGAGTTGACAGATGTTCGGGCGGTCGCAGAGATTGCTCATAAGGCGGATGCGCTGCTGGCAGTTGATAACTGCTTCTGTACGCCCGCGTTACAGCAGCCATTGAAACTGGGTGCTGATATTGTGATCCACTCGGCAACCAAGTACCTGGATGGCCAGGGTCGCTGTATCGGTGGCGCGGTAGTCGGCCATGAAAAAGAGATGGAGGAGGTCTTCGGCTTCATCCGTACGGGCGGTGCCTGCATGAGCCCGTTCAATGCCTGGGTCTTTATGAAAGGTCTGGAAACCCTCAGTCTGCGTATGCGTGAACACTGTCGTAATGCGCAGGCGATGGCGGAATGGCTGCAGCAGCAGCCAGGTGTTGCACGGGTGCATTATGCCGGGCTGCCAAGCCATCCTCAGCATGAGCTGGCTAAAAGCCAGCAGAAAGGTTTCGGTGGCGTACTGTCTTTCGACGTTGCCGGTGGCCAGGAAGCGGCATGGCGCTTTATTGATGCAACGGAGATGGTATCCATCACCGGTAACCTGGGCGATGTAAAAACCACCATCACTCACCCTTACACCACGACTCATGGCCGGATGGCGGATGCGGATAAGGATGCTGCTGGCATCACCCGCAGCCTGATTCGTCTGTCGGTAGGGCTTGAGTCACTGGCAGATATCAAGGCTGATATGCAGCGTGGTCTGGACGCGTTATAAAGCGCAGGCTTTATGATGCAGAGAATGCCAGTCAGCGGCGACGCTGACTGGCATTTTTATATCTGGCGCAGGTGCAGTGATTACCGGAACCCGGCTACGACCGTATGCTCAGCCCCCTGTTGTGTCAGGCGGCTCTGTTTGAGCCAGATGGCCTCCAGTGCAAAGCTGAATGTATGGCCTGTAAACAGGTCATTCAACTGCTGGAGTAATGTCCCATCTGGAGTGCCTTTGCAGCGGAACAGAGTGATATGCGGTGTATAGCGTCGCTGCTCCATCGCCAGGCCTGTCTGGCGCAGGCGCTGACACAGCTGTCTCTGCAGACGCATCAGGGCTGAGTCTGGTGTGACCTGCAAATAGATCACGCCACTTTTAAATGCATGCACCTGGTGACATTGCAGTGTCAGCGGCGGTATATCCAGCTGATTGAGTACCTGTTCTACCATGTCCTGCATAGCATCGGACTGCTCACCGAGAAAGGCCAGGGTGATATGCAGTTGCGCACTCGGTGTTGGCTTGAGGTCTGGGCGGGCCACCTGCTGGCGTAGTGCACTGATCTGCTGCTGGAGCTGTTCGGGTAGGTCAATTGAAATAAATAACCGCATCGCCTTCGGGCCACGTCTTAAGAGAGAATTGCTGTTGAAGATTATTCTGGCACCGATGGAAGGGGTGGTCGACCCCCATGTTCGAGAATTAATAAGTGCAATAGGTGGCGTTGATCAGTGTGTTACTGAGTTTGTTCGAATCAGTGATCAGGTGCTGCCAACGCGAGTATTCCGCCGTTTATCACCGGAGCTAGATAATAACGGCTATACCCGTAATGGAACTCTGGTGGTGCTGCAGCTGCTGGGCAGCCACCCGGAGCTGATGGCGGCCAATGCAGCGAAAGCTGTGCGTCTTGGCGCGCCGGCGATCGATCTGAATTTTGGCTGTCCGGCCAAAACGGTTAACCGTAACCGGGGTGGTGCGGTGTTACTGGATACTCCGGCGGATGTTCATGACATCGTCAAAGCGGTGCGCGATGCTGTACCCGTTGATATTCCGGTGACCGCCAAAATGCGTCTTGGCAATAAAGATAAATCGCTGGCGCTGGATAATGCCCAGGCAATGGCGGATGCCGGGGCCGATGGTATTGCTGTGCATGCCCGGACCAAGGTGGAAGGCTATCGTCCACCGGCACACTGGGAGTGGATTGCTCGTATTCGTGAAGCGGTGTCGGTGCCGGTGACGGCGAATGGTGAGGTATGGACCTGCGATGACTATCAGCGCTGCCGTGAGGTCAGTGGCTGTGCTGATGTGATGATCGGGCGGGGGCTGATCGCTCAGCCAGATCTGGGCTACCAGATTAAACAGTTTCGCCAGGGCGCGCCCGTAGAACGCATGAGCTGGGCCGGTGTCTGTGAACTGCTGCTCAGCTATCAAGCCATGCTGGAAACCCATGTCGCCCCGAAATATGTGCCGGGCCGGATCAAGCAGTGGCTGCATATGATGCGTAATAGCTACAGTGAAATTACTGAGCTGTTTCCGGTGATCCGTTCGCTCAATGACCCTGCTGAAGTCCGTTTGTTATTACAGGCACAGATCGTTCAGTCAGGCGGGGTGCCAATATTACGCGAACAGGTACAGTTAGCATCTGCTCCGGTCGGAATTGTTGGGTAATAGCTCAATAAAGTTGTTATAAATCAGCGTCTATACTCAAAATGCCAGTTGCCTTGAACCTTAGGGGTGATGCGCTGACTAATACACGCTGAAATTCATAATGGGCACAGGATGGGTGATACGGATGAACGGATGGGTTAAACCGGCAGAGACGCTGATGGGGAGCCTGCGCTTCCCCGCCAAATTCACTCTGGTAAGTGTACTGTTTCTGATACCACTGTTGTTGACTGTGGTGCTGTATTGGCAGGAGTCCAGCAAAAATATCGATCAGCTCCATCAGGAGCTGGATGGCATGGCATTTGTCAGTGAGCTGGAGCCAGTACTGATAGAGACCGGCAAGCATCGAGGCCTGACCCATGCGCTGCTCAATGGCGATACAGGGGTGCAGAGTTCGCTGAATCAGGTTCGCGCTGTACTGGAGCAGGAGCTCAATCGACTCAGTAGTATGGCCAGTCAGAGTGGGGTGCCCGCCCAGGTCAGGCAGGATGTCGGCACACTGCTACAGCAGTGGCGATCATTGCGTGACACGGCATCGGCAGGCGATGCGCAGGCTGCATTTGAGGCGCATAACAGCCAGATTAAACGTATTCGTGAGCTGTTTGTGACCGTATCGCGGGCCTATGCACTGGAGCTGGACAGCGATGCTCAGACCACATTTCTAATCAATATGGCGATGCTTGAGTTGCCATTACTGGTAGATGAAAGCGCCAAGCTGCGTGATGCGGCTACCGGTATAGCGGCTATGGGCAGCTTTACCCCAGACAGTTTTATCTACCTGAGCAATCAGCTGAATCAGGTTGCGGGTGCCGCGCCAGTGCTGACGGGCAGTAGTCAGCAGTCTTTTAGCTTCAGCAGCGGTAGTGCTTTGCAACGTGAGTTTTCAGCGGCCGGGCAGCAGCTGGCAGGACTACAGAGCTTTATTCGTAGCCGAGTGCTGGAACCTGACACTTTACAGATCAGTGCTGATGCCGTGTTTGAGCAGGGTAGTGCTAATTTGACGCCGATGATTAAACTTTATAGCCATATGATGCCGATTCTGCAGATGCTGATTGAACAACGTCTGGCACGGCTGGAGTTGCACCGTAACCTGGTACTGGGGGTGATTTTGCTGGCGGTGAGTGCGGCTGTGTATCTGTTTATGGGCTTTTACCGTTACACCATTACAACGGTGACGCGTTTCTCTGATATGGCGGCATTACTGGCCGCTGGTGATCTGAGCGTACGGCTTGAGAAGCGTGGCTGTGATGAAATGAGTGCGGTGACAGCGGGCTTTAACCAGGTAGCTGATGGTTTTCAGCGACTGGTACGCCAGACGGTAGAATCAACAGACGTGGTTGCCGGTGCTGCTCACGCGATGAATACGGAATCCAGCGCAACGCTGGAAGGGGCGGCGCAGCAAAAGCGCGAGGCCGATATGATTGCCACCGCCGTGCAGGACCTGGCCCACAGTGCTGAAGATATCGCGGGCCATAGCGCGCTGGCAGCTGAGTCTGCACAACAGGCGGATGTACTGGCGACACAGGGCCGAGAGGTGGTAGAACATACCGCACGCTCGTTTACCGGGATGATGGATGAGGTTGCCCGTACCTCGGAGGTGATCGGTAAACTGGATACCGATGTGCAGGCCATTGGCGATATTTCACGGGTGATTCGAGAAATTGCCGAACAGACCAATCTGCTGGCACTCAATGCGGCGATTGAAGCTGCCCGTGCTGGAGAACAGGGTCGGGGTTTTGCTGTGGTCGCTGATGAGGTACGTAACCTGGCTCAGCGTACCCAGTCGTCAACACAGGAAATTGAACAGACCATCGAATCACTGCAAGCCTGTACCCGAGATTCGGTTGAGCTAATGACCAGCACCCATCAGCAGGTGAGCAGCAATGTTGAAGAGATCAGCCGAGCGGGCCAGTTACTGGGGGAAATTGATTCAATTGTTGCCGGTATGAACCAGAAGAACACGCAGATTGCGTTGGCCGTGCAGGCACAGAACCAGCTGGTAGAGCGTTTGCAAGGGAATATTGCCAGTGTGTCAGGGGTTGCAGACAGTACAGAAAACTCGGCCCAGCAGAGTGCTGAACTGGCCCGGTCGATGGCAGACTCATCCTCCCGGTTACGTGATACGCTGGGCGCATTCAATATCAGCTAAGGCTTTCTTCAGCCAGATATAACAAAGCCCGTCAGCATTGCTGACGGGCTTTTCTAGTTTGGCTTAGCCAAAATGTTTACTGAATTTCGATGGTGCGCGGTTTCATAGACTCAGGAATGACCTGCAGAAGATCAACGTGTAACAGCCCGTTTTCCATTTTGGCGCCCTGTACCTGGACGTGGTCGGCAAGCTGGAAGCGGCGCTCGAAATTACGTGCAGCAATACCCTGATAGAGATACTGGCGGCCCTCTGGCTCAGGGTTTTTACGTCCGGTAATGACCAGGTTACCCTGTTCGCTAAGAATATTCAGCTCATCCAGCTCGAACCCGGCGACGGCCATGGTTATGCGGTACTGGTGCTCACCCATCAGCTCGATGTTGTAGGGAGGGTAACTGGGCTGGCTCTGTTCACCCCGGCTGAGTTTGTCGATAGTGCTGGCCAGGCGATCAAAACCAATGGCAGAGCGGTACAGCTGGGAAACGTCAAATTCGCGCATCATCATATCCTTTCAGTTAAGCAATATGTTCAAAGTAATGGCCGATCCGGTGGATCCGGCTTGAGGGAGAGTGCTGACCTCTTCAGAGCCTCAGCAGTTGTCTGTTTGACAGGGTCTCTCACCCGTACCTGATTAATGGGGCAGGGCAAAAGCCCTTTCAAGGGATGTCATGAATTAATTTTTATCCAGCGTCCCGGTTCTCCCGTTGTTGATCGCTGTTGCGTCTCTGGCCGGGCCACGGATAATAGCGCTTTGTCTGCAGATCACCGTCCCTATGCGTCTTGATAAGTTTTTGCTTAAAAGCACTGAATTAACCCGGTCCCAGTCCCTGGAGCTGATCCTGGCGGGGGAAGTGAGTGTGAATGGTGAGCCTGTGACAGTGCCTGCCTGTCAGGTGCATGAGAATAACCAGGTCGAGCTGGCGGGCCAGTTGCTGGTTGCCAGACCCTCGCGCTATCTGATGTTGCACAAACCTGCGAATACGGTTTGTTCTAATGTGGATGAAACCTACCCGTCGGTGTTTAACCTGCTGGACATCGACCGGCCCTTTGATCTGCATATTGCTGGACGGCTGGATGCCGATACCACCGGGCTGGTGCTGGTAACGGATGATGGCCGCTGGTCATTTAACATTATTACGCCACACAAAGCGTGCCGGAAGGTCTACCGGGTTGGGCTGCGTGACCCGCTGGCAGCGGAGGTGGTTGCACGGTTTGCCGAAGGTGTTCAGTTACAGGGCGAGAAAGGCCTGACCCGGCCCGCGGGGTTGGAGATTATCAGCCCTAAGGAGGTGCTACTGACGATCACGGAGGGGAAATATCATCAGGTGAAGCGGATGTTTGCGGCTGTTGGAAACCGTGTTGTCAGGCTGCACCGTCAGCAGGTGGGGAACATCAAGCTGGATATGGAGCCGGGTCAGTGGCGTTATCTGACGGTTGATGAGGTCAATGCCTTTCAATGAAAAAGGGTGCCACAGGCACCCTTTTTCATGTGTTTAAACCGCTTTTGTGTTTACACCGTTCAGTGTGTAAATTCTTCCACATCATTGGTGATATCAACATCCACACTGTTGCTGGGAATGCGGTAGTCGTAGACCCGCTGCCAGCTGTCGCTGGCTGGCAGACGCTCCCAGACAGTGCCGGCGTTGTAAGTCAGCAGCTCGGTGAGGGAGGGGTCGAGCTGGCATATTTTATCCATGGGAACCGGCGTGGTGTTGACCATTTCATCGGCCAGGAACTCTTCGGTTTCATAGCCGGTGAACAGGCGCCAGCCGGTGTCGTTCAGGTGTTCCGGTACGGTTTTATACATAAAACGTATTGGCAGTTTATCATCAAATACCAGCCGGGATACCAGTACCAGATAACCGTTTTTGGTCTGGTTGGTTTCTTCTTCGTTGCTGACGGGCTGGTCTGCTTTAGATGGATCCATGCTGTACTCCTCTGCTTGAGCGGCTATTTTATGCCAAATCGGGTTAGCCGTCTGCCGCCGGCCAGCTAATTGCTGAAGGCGGCGCGCAGAAGTTGCTGAGTATAGGGATGCTGAGGGTTGTTAAATACCTGTTTTGCCGGTCCCTGTTCGACCACATTACCGTGGTGCATCACCACCAGGCTGTGGCTGAGCGCTTTGACCACGGCCAGATCATGGCTGATAAACAGATAGCTCAGATTGTATTTTTGCTGCAGGTGCCGCAGTAATTCGACGATCTGCTTCTGTATGGTGCGGTCCAGTGCCGATGTTGGCTCATCAAGAATGATCAGCTCAGGTTTGAGCACCAGTGCCCGCGCGATGGCGATACGCTGGCGCTGGCCGCCGGAGAACTCATGGGGGTAACGGTGCTTTACCGCCGGATCCATGCCGACCTCCTGCAGGGCCTTGATGATAATCTGCTCCCGTTCCGCCGGGCTCTGTTCTGGGTGGTGAACAGTCAATCCTTCGGCGATGCATTCAGCGATCGACATCCGTGGACTAAGGCTGCCAAAGGGATCCTGGAAAACCACCTGGATCCGCCGGCGTAACGGGGTGAATTGCTGGCGGTTGAAGCTGCTAATTGACTGGCCATCGAAATGGATGGTACCGGTGCTTTGCTGCAGCCTTACCAGCGCCATACCCAGCGTGGTTTTGCCTGAGCCTGACTCGCCAACAACCCCCAGAGTTTCGCCAGCGCGCAGCTGTATATCAACACCATTGACCGCCTTGATGTGGTCAACGGTACGCTTTAACAGACCTTTTCTGATCGGGAACCAGACTTTCAATGCCTCAGTGCTGAGCAGCACTTTGCCGGTATCTTTCAGCGGAGTGGGTTCTCCGCTGGGGTCGGCGGACAGCAGGGTCTGGGTGTAGTGGTGCGCCGGTGTGGCAAACAGGCTGGCCGTATCATTCTTCTCGACCAGTTCACCCTGACACATGACACACACATCATGGGCGTAGCGCCGAACAATGTTGAGGTCGTGGGTGATCAGCAGAATGGCCATATTCAGCCGTTTCTGCAGCTCACTGAGTAGCTGTAAAATCTGTTCCTGGATGGTGACATCCAGTGCCGTGGTGGGTTCATCGGCGATCAGCAGTTCTGGGTCATTGGCCAGTGCCATGGCGATCATTACCCGTTGGCGCTGGCCGCCAGACAGCTCGTGCGGAAAGCTTTTTAACCGTGACTCAGGGTCCGGGATACCGACCAGATCGAGCAGTTCCAGCGTTCGCTGGCGGGCCTTGCTTCCGCTGAGGCCTTTGTGTAACAGCAGGGTCTCACTGATCTGGCGTTCGATATTGTGCAGCGGGTTTAGTGAAGTCATCGGTTCCTGAAAAATCAGCCCGATACGGTCGCCGCGCAGCTGGCGCATGCGATCTTCGCTCGCTTGTAACAGATCTTCACCGTCATACAGAATCTCCCCACTGGGATGGCTGGCAGCCGGGTAAGGTAACAGGCGCAGTACTGACAGTGCGCTGACGGATTTGCCTGAGCCTGACTCGCCGACCAGGGCCATGGTTTTACCCCGGGCGATATCGAAGCTTATGTTCTTTACTACGGTACTGCTGACCTGGCTGTCGCCATTACTGAAGGCAACCGACAGGTCGCGGACCTGAATCAGCGTGCTCATGCTATTTTCCTCGGATCAAATGCATCACGGACGGCTTCGCCAATAAAGATCAGCAAGGTCAGCATAACGGACAGGACAACAAAGGCGGTGATGCCCAGCCAGGGAGCATGCAGGTTATCTTTACCCTGCGCGACCATCTCACCCAGTGAGGGAGAGCCGGGTGGTAAGCCGAAGCCGAGGAAGTCCAGCGCGGTCAGGGTGACGATGGCACCGTTGAAGATAAAGGGCATGAAGGTCAGGGTCGCGACCATGGCATTGGGCAGAATATGGCGAAACATAATTAGCCGGTCGGACAAACCCAGCGCCCGTGCAGCGCGGACGTATTCCAGGTTGCGCCCGCGCAGAAACTCAGCGCGCACGATATCAACCAGGCTCATCCAGGAAAACAGCAGCATAATACCCAGCAGCCACCAGAAATTAGGCTCGACAATACTGGCCAGGATAATCAGCAAAAACATCACCGGCAGGCCGGACCATATCTCGATAAAACGCTGGAAGTAGAGATCGACCTTACCACCGTAGTAGCCCTGCACAGCCCCGGCAGCGACGCCGATCACCGAACTGGCCAGTGTAAGTACTACGGCAAATAGTACTGAGATACGAAAGCCGTAAATACTGCGTGCCAGCAGATCACGCCCCTGATCATCGGTGCCCAGCCAGTTTTCACGGCTAGGCGCTGATGGGGCCGGGGTTGGCAGCTCGTAATTGATGGTGTCATAGCTGAACTGCACCAGTGGCCAGATCAGCCAGCCCTGGCCCTGTTCGGTAATCAGTTCCTGAATATAGGGGTCTTTGTAATCAGCCAGAGTGTCAAACTCACCGCCAAAATCCAGCTCACTGTAATCATCGAGCATCGGGCTGTAATACTCGCCCTGGTACTGGAGCAGCAGAGGCTTGTCGTTGGCGATCAACTCAGCTCCCAGACTGAGTACGAACAGTACCAGGAAGATCCACATCGACCAGTAACCCCGTCGATTGCGGGTAAAGGTGTCCAGCCGACGCTGATTGATCGGGCTCAGTTTTGCGCGCATCCCTCAGTACTCCCGGCTTTCAAAGTCGATACGGGGGTCAACCAGCGTATAAGTAATGTCGCTGATCAGCTTCAGAATCAGCCCCAGCAGGGTGAAAATATACAGGGTGCCAAAGATCACCGGATAGTCTCGCTTGATGACGGCCTCGTAGCCCAGTAAGCCCAGTCCATCCAGCGAGAAAATTACCTCAATCAACATGGAGCCGGTAAAGAAAATGCCGATCAGGGCAGCAGGCATGCCGGCAATGATCAGCAGCATAGCGTTACGGAACACGTGGCCATACAGTACCTGATTCTCTTTCAGGCCTTTGGCGCGCGCGGTCAGAACATACTGTTTGTTAATTTCATCCAGGAAGCTGTTCTTGGTCAGCATGGTGAGGGTGGCAAAGCTGCCGATCACTGAGGCGACGACGGGCAGAGTGATATGCCAGAAGTAGTCTTTAATCTGACCCCAGGTACTGAGCTGGTCAAAATTCGGCGAGGTCAGCCCACGCAGGGGGAACCAGTCAAAATAGGTCCCGCCCGCGAAAATGACGATCAGCAGGATCGCAAACAGGAAGTTGGGGATGGCGTAGCCAATAATCACCGCCGTGCTGGACCAGACATCAAAGGGGGTGCCATCACGCACCGCTTTTTTGATCCCTAAGGGGACTGAAATCAGATAGGTGAGCAGGGTGGTCCAGAGGCCAAGGGATATTGAGACCGGGAGCTTCTCCAGGATCAGGTCTACCACGGGTTTGTCGCTGTAGAAACTTTTACCGAAGTCGAACACCAGGTAGTTACCCAGCATCTGCAGGAAGCGTTCGTGGGCAGGTTTATCGAAGCCATACAGTGCTTCGATCTCTTTAACCAGGTCAGGGTCCAGCCCGCGGCCACCCCGGTAGCTGCTTTCGCCGCTACTGGTGGTGGTCTGCACGGTATCGGTTTTTACGCCGCTGCCGACCCGGTTAGTTGCGCCAGGGTCCAGCCCTTCGAGCTGAGCGATGGTCTGTTCTACCGGTCCGCCTGGCGCTGCCTGCACAATCAAAAAATTGATGGTGAGAATGCCCAGCAGGGTGGGGATAATCAGAAACAACCGGCGAAGAATATAGGCAGCCATCAGTTCGCTTCACTCAGTTCAGCATCAGGCTTCACCCACCAGGTGTTAAAGCCCAGGCTATATTTGGGTCGCATTGCTGGCACGCCAAACTTGTTCCAGTAGGCAACCCGGTAGGTACTGATGTGATACTGCGGAATCACATAATGATTCCACTGCAGTACCCGGTCCAGTGCCCGGCTGCGGGCAACCAGATCGGCCCGAGTCGGTGCCTGAATCAGTGTCTCAACCAGATAATCGATGGCCGGGTTCTTGATGCCGATAATATTTCGGGTGCCGGGCTGGTCCGCCATTGAAGAGTGCCAATAATCGCGCTGTTCATTACCGGGTGAGCTGGATTGCGGGAAGCTGCCAACCAGCATGTCAAAGTCATAGCTGCGGTAACGATTGATAAACTGGGAAATATCGACCAGCCGGATCTGAACATCAGCGCCCATGCGTTTCAGGTTGCGGACAAAGGGGGCAATGATGCGTTCAAACGATTTGTCCCGCATCAATATTTCAAATTTGAACTGCTTGCCACTTGTTTGATTAATCAGTTTGCCTTTGTTCAGTTCCCAGCCTGCGCTGCGTAGCAGGCGGAGAGCCTCACGCAGGTGGCTACGGGTTTTACCGCTGCCATCGGTCGTCGGAGCACGGTAAATTTTACTGAAAACTTCGGCAGGTACCTGGTTTCTGATCGGTTCAAGTACCGCCAGTTCGCGTGCATCGGGCAGTTCGGTGGCAGCCATCTCGGAATTGGCAAAATAGCTGTGGGTGCGTTTATAAGCGCTGTAAAAAATATTGCGGTTAGTCCATTCGAAATCAAAGGCGTAGCCCAGCGCCTGGCGAACCCGAGGGTCAGCAAACTGACTGCGACGGCTGTTCATTACGAAGCCCTGCATGCCCGTCGTATTCTGATGTTTCAGTTCCTGAATGACGATGCGGCCATCGCTGAATTGTGGTCCGGTGTAACCAGTTGCCCAGCGTTTAGATGAGTTCTCCAGCCGAAAATCGTATTCACCGGCTTTGAAAGCTTCCAGAGATACGGTGTCGTCGCGATAGTAGTCGTAAGTGATACTGCCGAAGTTATGAATACCTTTACTCACCGGCAAGCCTTCGGCCCAGTAATCACTGCGCCGCTGGTAGGTAATGCTGCGGCCCGATTCAAAGCTGGAGATGACATAAGGACCGGAGCCAATCGGAAGTTCCAGCGTAGGGCTGGTGAAGTCTCGGGTTTCCCAGATATGTTTTGGCAGAATAGGCACTTCACCAACAATCAGTGCCAGTTCACGGTTCTGGTTGGTACTGAAGTGAAATTTTACCCGGTGGGGATTGATGACTTCGATCTTGCTGATATCAGCGTAGTAGGCGCGAAACAGCGGGGCGCCTTTTTCACGGAGTAATTTGAAGGTGTAAACAACATCGTCTGCGGTTAATGGTTGGCCATCACTGAAACGAGCCTCGGGGCGCAGATTGAAGGTAATAAAGCTGCGATCTTCCGGTACTTCCATTGATGCTGCCAGCAGCCCATACAGGGAGAAGGGCTCGTCATTGGCGCGCTCAAGCAAGCTGTCGTACACCCGCCCCAGACCATCTGCCGAGGCACCTTTGATAATAAACTGGTTGAAGCTGTCGAACGTACCGACACCGGCCTGAGTGACACTGCCGCCTTTGGGCGCGTCAGGGTTAACGTAGTCGAAGTGGGTAAAGCCCGCACTGTATTTGAGGTCCCCATGCATGGCGATGCCATGTTGAGGAGGCAGCGGGGTATCAGTGGCTGCCTGAACCGGCAGTGCACTTACGGCGGCCAGCAGGCCGCCCAGCAGTATTTTTTTAAAAACAGTCATCTGTGATCCGTCACCCCAGGGGCTGATTGCAGGATTCGTATTCTGAATCAGACAGTTACGGTGTCAATATAGTTGAAGTTCAGACTCTGTTTCAGGGCTTTTGTTCAAAATCGGCGGCCAGTTGCTCGAGTTTTTCATGCACTGTTGTCCGTCGCGTACCGGCGGCCTGTAAATCAGACAGCTGTGTTTGCAGGTACGCCAGTTTGGCCGGGTTATTCCCGGCCAGGCCCTTGATCAGGTCCGCATCCATCCAGCGGCGGATGCGGCGGAACATAAACCACTTGAAGGCAATCGCTGTTATCGTAGCGATAACGATAATAATGATGCTGGTTGCGTCCATGGGTTGTCCTTAGCGTGTGATATCAACGTACAGCGTCAGGCGTTGGCCGGGCTGCAGGTATTTGGTTTTCTCCAGCTTGTTCCAGCGCTGGATATCTTTGATTCTAACCTTGAATCGGCCCGCGATACGAGACAGTGAGTCGCCACTACGTACCTTGTAGCCAATTTTTCGCAGCAGCTGCCCACCCTGGCTATTAGTAGCCAGTTTGGCGCTGGATTTAGGTTGTTTCCAGATCACCAGTTTTTTACCGATGCTCAGAGTGTCGCGCGGTGCCAGCCCGTTCCAGCTGCTGAGGCTGCGCACGCTGACATTATGTTTACGGGCGATGCTCCAAAAGCTGTCACCGGATTTAACGGTGTAGTTGATTTTACGTTTGCGGGTTTTGCGGGCAATTTTCTGTTGCGAGCGTAGCTGGCGCTGGGCCTTGCTGAGCACGTAGCTGCTCGGCTGATGGCGTGCCTGTGGAATAAGCAATGCCTGGCCAACACGAATACGGTTACCTTTAATTTCGTTCGTCGTGCGAACAACGTCAATGGAAGTGCTGTACTTACGCGCAATTTTCCCCAGCGAATCACCGCGTTTAACAACATGGCGATTCCAGCTCATGCGTTTATCCGCTGGCAGGCCTGCGAGGTTTTTGGCAAACAGGTCAGCCTGTTGCACGGGGATTAACAGGTAATGGGGACCTTTCGGATCGGTTGCCCAGCGGTTAAAGCCTGGATTGAGCAGGTACAGTTCTTGAATATCGATCTCAGCAAGCTTGGCAGCTTCTGCCAGGTCGAGCTGGCCATCAGTAGGCACTATCTTGAAATAGGGTGTATTGGTGAGCGGTTTCGGCGTGAATTTGAACTCATCCGGGCTGTTGAACATCCGTGCGACGGCTAGCAGTTTTGGCACGTAAGCACTGGTTTCTTTTGGCAGCTTGAGTGACCAGAAATCAATCGGTTTGCCTGCTTTACGGTTACGTTTGACGGCTCGGTCAACCGTACCTTCACCACAGTTGTACGCTGCCAGTGCTAACAGGTAATCGCCCTTATAGCGTTTTTGCAGGATATCCAGGTAGTCCAGCGCGGCACGGGTTGAGGCGACAATGTCGCGACGTCCGTCGTACCACCAGCCCTGGCGCAGGCCGAACCGTTTGCCGGTGCCTGGAATAAACTGCCAGGGTCCGGATGCACGGCCATGGGAGTAGGCGAAGGGGTCAAAGGCACTTTCAACGACGGGTAACAGTGCAACTTCGGCAGGCATGCCGCGTTTGAGCACTTCACCAAGCATGTACTGGTAATAACGTGAACCACGGTCAATTACCCGATTCATGTATTTTGGATGAGCGCTGTACCATTTCAGCTGTGCTCTGAAGCGTTGCTGGTTCGGGTTCAGGTCAAATTTGAAGTTATCACGGGTTAACTGCCAAATGTCTACAGGTGCCGCGACCATTGCTGTTTCGGGCGCTGTGTTCTGTGGGATGGCAGGTATAGCTGTATTTTGCTCGGTGGCTTGAGCGTTCTGGGCTAACTGGTTTTTGGGTTGTAGGACGCCGGAATCCGGGCCTGTACGGGCGGTTTCCGCTTGCTGCATCGTCTGACAACCACTCAACACCAGCGCAGAGAGCAGGGAAACGGCGAATACTGGTCTAAAAATCATGAATTTCCCGTACAGTTGGAAAGAGTAAATCGGCCATTCTATGGACAGGGTCATAGAGGGTCAACAGGGATTAATAACCTTGTGACCATATACTTAGGCTTATGCTGTGAACAGAGGCTGATTAGATCCAGTACAGGGCAGGGTGTTTAAATGAACGCCCACTGTCAATCACGTTGGCGGCTGCAGTGGGCGGGAGCTTTCGCGGGAAATTAAAACTGATTCTTCCACTCACGAATAGCGGTAAATATTACAGTTTCGTCACCCCGGCTGGTGTTAAAACGTGCGGCGGCAGCGATGACATCTGGCTTATTGGTGCGCATAAACGGGTTGATCTGTAATTCTGCGGCGATGGTGCTGGGCAGGGTTGGCAGGTTATCTGCGCGGCGCTGCTGGCAATTTATAATGCTCTGAGTGATTGCGGTGTTATCAGGCTCGACTGCCTGCGCAAAAGCCAGGTTGGCCAGTGAATATTCGTGAGTACAGTAGATTTCTGTACTGCCAGGCAGGTTGCGGAAATACTGCATGGCCGCCAGCATCTGAGCAGGAGTGCCTTCAAATAATCGGCCGCAACCAGCCAGAAACAGGGTGTCGCCACAAAACAGCTGGCCGTTACCCGTCGGTTGGTAGTAACTGATATGATCCAGTGTATGTCCAGGTACCTCAGCGACTTTCAGCTGTAAGCCCAGCAAGTCAAGAGTCTCACCTTGAGTAAGTGGCTGGGTTACACCTTTAAACGAGGACTGGTGGCCGCCAAAAACTGGAACTGAGTGACTGGCAACCAGTTGCGCGACGCCGCCGGTGTGATCCGCATGATGGTGGGTGATAAGAATAGCAGCCAGGCTCAGGCCGTTCTGTTGCAGATATTGCTCGACGGGGGCTGCATCGCCTGGGTCTACGACTGCGATATGGGTTGACCCCGGCGCTTGTAATGCCCATATATAGTTATCATTGAAAGCCGGAATGGGCGTAACCTGGAACATAGTAGGACCTCACTGTCGAATACACAGGTGCGAAAATTGACAGATGCACCCATTGAATGCTGAACCTGCGGGCCCGGCCTGCAGATCAGGAGGCTTTCAGATTACCCTATAATACCCTGCCTGTTAACGGGCGATGTTCTGGAGGAAGGGGATGTCATTCCGATCACAACCATCGCTGGAAGTGCTGCTTCCTGAATTACAGCAGTGGTTTGATACTGAGCTGGGAAAAGAGCTGTTGCTTGCTGAAAAAGCATTGATAGAGCGGGCTTTGTCGTCGTTGTATGGTATGCACCTGTTACAGATTAGTGTTGATGATCGTCAGTCGCTGGTGGCTAGCAGTCAGGTTCATCATTGTTACAACTTGTGTGTACAGGTTTCGCCTGAGTCAGTGGAGAGCTGTCTGGTGGGGGATCACCATGATCTGCCGCTGGAATCCGAAGTACTGGATGTGGTGGTGTTACACCATATTCTTGATTTTGCTCGCAGCCCTCACCAGGTGGTGCGTGAAGCTGCGCGTGTGCTTCGTCCCGGTGGCCACCTGATTGTCATTGGGTTTAACCCTGCCAGTTTGTGGGGGCTCAAACGTAGCCTGTCACGCAAAGAGCGTGAGCGGGTACCCTGGCGGGGGAATTTCTTAACTCATCGTCGCTTACAGGATTGGTTGGCGTTGCTGGAACTGACTGAGCTGAAGGCCTGGTCGGGCTATTTTGGCGCGCCTTTTTCCAGCGATAAATGGCGTAACCGTAGTGGTATTCTTGAATCATGGGTTCGGCGTAGTCCTGCACGCAATGGTGCCTTTCTGATGACGCTTGCGCGCAAAGATATTGCGGGTATGACGCCGATAACGCCCGCCTGGCGGCGGCAATTAATGTCTTTACCGCTAGCGAAGCCAGCGGCGAGGGCGCGAGGACAAACGCGTGAAAGTCGTTAGTATATTTACCGACGGTGCCTGTAAGGGGAACCCGGGGCCTGGTGGGTGGGGCGCTATTTTGCGTTATGGCGATGCTGAGAAAAAGTTGTTTGGCGGAGAAAAAGACACCACAAATAATCGGATGGAGTTGCGTGCGGCGATTGAAGCATTGTCGATTCTGAACCGCCAATGCGATGTAGTGCTGACCACCGACTCACAGTACGTACGTAAAGGCGTCACTCAATGGCTGAAAAACTGGAAGCGTAACGGCTGGAAAACAGCGGCGAAAGCACCAGTGAAAAATGCTGACTTATGGCAACAGCTTGATCGGTTGATCGCAGGTCATTCTATCGACTGGCGCTGGGTAAAAGGGCATAGTGGGCACCCCGAAAATGAGCTGGCGGACCAGTTGGCCAATCGTGGTGTTAAAGAATTGCGGAGTTAATTTCAGTGAAGCGTCAGATCATACTTGATACGGAAACCACAGGTATCGAGCCAAAGGAAGGCCACAATATCATCGAAATTGGTTGTGTTGAGATGGTTAAGCGTAAGCTGACCGGCAACAATTACCACCAATACGTGAAACCGGACCGCGAAGTTGAGGCTGAAGCGATTTCGGTGCACGGTATCACCAATGAGTACCTGGACGATAAACCAAAGTTTCGCGAGGTTATGCTCGAGTTTATTGAGTTCATCCGTGGGGCTGAACTGGTCATCCATAATGCGCCCTTCGATGTGGGTTTCATGAATGCTGAGTTCGCGCGTAATGGCATCAAGGAGCGGGTCGAAGACATCTGCACCATCGTTGATACCCTGGCCATGGCGCGTAAGAAACACCCTGGTCAGAAGAATAACCTGAATGCCTTATGCCGGCGCTACGGCATAGATAATTCGCACCGTGAGCTGCATGGCGCATTACTTGACTCCGAGATTCTGGCGGATGTCTATTTGCTGATGACCGGTGGTCAGACAGCGCTGTTGCTCGATGCCAATGATTCAGGTGATGATGATGGGGCAGGCGAGTCCGGTGAAATTCGCCGAGTGCAAAGTGACATGGAATTGATCGTGTTGAAAGCGGATGCCAATGAGTTGGCAGCTCACCAGGGCTTTGTCGCAGTACTGGATAAGAAATGCGGTGGAGAATCGGTCTGGCGTCAGCTGTCGGTGATTGACTCGACGGTACACTGAGCCGGTATTACTCGCTAAATGTCTGACAGAGTGTCAGATGGCTAAACAATAAAAAGCCGGACCTGAATCAGGGCCGGCTTTTTTGCATTGAAGGTAGCGTGCTTAGAGTACGATGGTTACTGCGGTGTAGCCGACGACACTCATTACGATGGTGTATGGCAGTGCCATCCAGACCATTTTGCCGTACGACAGGCGAACCAGCGGGGCAATAGCTGAGGTCAGCAGGAACAGGAATGCAGCCTGGCCATTCGGTGTTGCTACACTCGGCAGGTTGGTACCTGTGTTGATTGCGATTGCCAGTTTGTCGAAATGCTCGCGACTAATCGCGCCACTGTTCAGTGCGCTGACAACCTCGTTGATGTACACCGTTGCTACGAACACGTTATCACTGATGGCAGACAGAAAGCCGTTAGCTATGAAGAAGAAGCCGGGTTGAGCCGATACATCCATAGCGAGTACCCAGGCGATAATCGGCTGGAACAGGTGCTGTTCGTGAATAACAGAAACGATGGTGAAGAAAACAACTAACAATGCAGTGAAGGGCAGGGCCTCTTCAAAAGCTTTACCAATCTGGTGTTCTTCAACCACGCCATTGAAGGCTGTCAGCAGGATGATAATCGTCAGGCCAATCAGGCCAACGGCGGCAAGGTGTAATGCCAGTGCGATAACAAGGAAAACAGCAACAACAACCTGAGTCATCAGCATTGCTTTGTCACGCATGGTGCGCTTCTTATCTTCTTCTGCAGCATAATTTTCCAGAATGCTGCGTACGTTATCAGGCAGTTCAGCGCCGTAATCAAACATTTTTGTTTTTTCGAGCAAGGCACAGGTGATCAGGCCAGCTACCAGCACTGGCATGGTGATGGGTGCCATGAGCAGGAAGAACTGAACAAAATCCCAGCCCGCTTTCTCTGCAATCAGCAAGTTTTGCGGCTCACCGACCAGGGTGCAGACGCCACCCAGAGCCGTGCCGACAGCACCATGCATCAGCAGGCTGCGAAGAAACGCACGGAATTTTTCCAGATCGTTACGGTAAGTGTCACCGACGCCCTGATCGTTGGCGTAGTCATGATCAGTGTTGGTAAAGGAGGTACCTGAAGCAACTTTGTGATAGACGGCATAGAAGCCGACACCGACACTGATCAGAACCGCGGTCACGGTCAGTGCATCAAGGAATGCAGACAGGAATGCCGCAGAGAAAGAGAACATCAGCGACAGCAAAATTTTTGAGCGAACCTGCAGCAGGAATTTTGTAAATACCCACAGCAGCATGCTCTTCATAAAATAGATGCCTGCAACCATAAACATCAATAGCAGGATAACTTCCAGGTTCGATTCTACTTCATGAGAAACGCTTTCCGGGCTGGCGAGGCCGATTATGATTGCCTCAATAGCCAGCAAACCGCCAGGCTGGAGCGGGTAGCATTTAAGTGCAAGCGCGAGCGTAAATATAAACTCAAAAATCAGCAACCAGCCAGTGATGGCAGGGCCAACGGTATACAGGAGTATTGGGTTCAGGATGAGGAATCCGATAATGGCCTGTTTATACCAAATAGGCGAGTTGCCCAAAAAGTTACGTACAAACGCCTGGGGCAGCGTGTTGGTCATGTATTGTTCTTCCTATAGCCAGAGCACGTTAGAACGGACTTGCCTTTCGCAAGCGACTGCTAGACTAGCAGTTGGAACCCAAAATCAAAAGAGCATTGCTTATGTAATCTGGCAGTTTTAATACAAAAAATGGTCAGAAAACGACGTTATATATACTTATATGTAGTTCGTGTCAGGGGGATACCAAACGTTCCAGCCGGGGTGAAAAATCAATCGCTGACTAAACGCTCACTAATTGTAACTGGATAGAGTTATAAGATTAATAATAACGACTGTTATTAGTTATGGTGTTTTTGTTTCATTTAGATTTTTGCGGAAATTGAGATTTGGGTGCTGTGGATCAATTGAATAATATTCTGAGATTTGTCCTGAGTCAGGCAGGGCTGAGACAGGGTGTCTGCAGCAGCCCTGTGAATATCAATCGTCCTGATTGTTGCGGGAGAACAGTTCGCCCAATTTTGGTGCCAGTAGCAAGTTGCCCTCCGCACGTAGTCGACCCTGCATAAAAGCACTCATGCCATCCAGTTCGCCATTGACAACTTCGATCATAGTTGCGGCATTCATGATCAGGGTAATGTTCGGGTCGTCATGCTCACCTTTGATAGCCTGACACTGCTGATCGGCGATGGCCAGGTAAAAATCAGTACCGTCCTCCAGTTCGAACTGGAAAACAGCGTTGAAATCGACAGCTTTCTCTGCAACAAAGCGGGATGGGAACTTGTTGATAATTTGGTCAACGGTAATCGGGTTGCTCATGTTCTGGGTCAGACCTGCAGCTATGGCGTCGTTCGACGCCGTTTGAAGAATACGACAGTGTTACGATGTGGCGGTAACTTCTGAGGTAAGTCAAAGTATCAAACGCCTGTTCACCCTTGAGGGGGTTAAAAACGTAACCTGGGTATATCAGCGGTTCTGTGGCCGCTGGCGTTTATGTTACATTAGGCGTCATTTTGTGAATACCGTCATCAAACGGGAGAGCGGTGCGTGACTGAATTTTTGGCCGAATATGGTCTTTTTCTTGCTAAAGCAATTACGGTAGTCGTTGCGGTGGTGCTTGCAGTTGCCGGGATTGTAATGGCAGTGTCATCCAGTCGAAAATCGTCCAGTGAGGGTGATATCGAGGTGGTTTGCCTCAACGATGAGCTTGAAGATATGCGCCACTGCCTGGAAGAGGCGGTGCTGGATAAAATTGACTACAAAGCGCAAGTCAAAGCTGAGCGGAAGCAGGAAAAGGCTGACGAAAAGGCCCGTAAGAGAGAGCTGAAAGCGCTCAAGAAAAAAGGTGCGGTTAAAGTCGACGATGAGGCTGAAACAGAACGTGGTAAGCGTTTCTACGTGCTGGATTTTGATGGCGATATGCATGCCTCTGAAGTTGAGCAGTTGCGTGAGCAGATTAGCGCAGTGCTGATGCTGGCAGATGAGCGTGATGAAGTGGTTATCCGGCTGGAGAGCCCTGGTGGCCTGGTTCACGCATACGGACTTGCCTCCTCGCAGCTGGAGCGGATCAAACGTAAAGGCATCCCCCTGACCGTGTGTGTCGATCAGGTTGCAGCCAGTGGTGGCTACATGATGGCCTGTCTTGCAGACAAACTTCTGGCGGCTCCGTTTGCGGTAATTGGATCGATTGGCGTCGTTGCTCAAATGCCGAACTTCTATAAGCTGCTGAAAAAACATGATATCGATGTGGAAATTCTGACTGCAGGTGAGTACAAGCGCACGTTGACCATGTTTGGTGAAAACACCGATAAAGGTCGGGAGAAGTTTGTTGAGGAGCTTGAAGACACCCATGAGCTGTTCAAAGATTTTGTATCAGAATATCGCAGTCAGCTTGATATTGAGAGCGTTGCTACGGGCGAAATCTGGTTTGGTAAGCGAGCGCTGGATGTAAAACTGGTAGATGGATTGATTACATCTGATGAATACCTGATGGAGGCGTGTGAATCCTCTGATGTGTTTGTCGTGCGCTATGAAATGAAGAAGACGCTGCAGGAACGAATTGCTGATATGGGTGTTCACGCGCTGGATCGTGCGTTTAGTCGTATCTGGGAGCAGGGTTTGAAAGCGCGCTTTCTGAGTCGATAAAAGTACGGCTTGGATTTAATCATCAGGTGTAGTCTGCTGGCTCACCTGAGGTTCTTAACGGTGTTTTGAGGTCAGGAATGCAGTATACAGGGACTGCAGCAAACATTGTTCGGGCAGCCGAAACACTGTTTGCTGAACAAGGCTTTACAGAGACAACTGTACGACAGATTACAGCGCGTGCCGATGTTAATCTTGCGGCGGTCAACTACCACTTTGGCTCTAAAAAGGGTCTGATCCAGGCGGTCGCCGAGAAGTTTCTTGGGCCATTGTGTCAGAACATTGAGCAGGCACTTGATCAGCGACAGGCGGCATCAAAGCAATCCATTGCGCTGGAAGAGTTGATTGAAATATTGATGCGGGCATTGTTGGGGGTAAATCACGACAATGACCACGCGCTATCGGTATTTATGCGTTTGCTTGATCTGGCATATATGAAGAACCAGCAAGATCTGCGGGACTTCCTGATCGAGCGTTATAGCTCCAGAGTGCGGTTGTATATTGAACTGATGCGGCAGGATGCTGCGCCAATGGAAGCGGATGAATTCTTCTGGCGGCTGCATTTTTTGCTGGGCTCCATAACCTTCACGCTCTCGAACCTGCATACTTTACATGCCCTTGAACGGGGTGAGTACGAAGGTGATACTGAGGTTGAACGCGTACTGCACCGGATGGTGCCGGTATTAACGGCGGGCTTGCAGGCGCGTGCTGATCGTACCTACTTCTGTCGGATCTGATGTGGATTCGTTAACGCTGGTTATTTCTGTTTCCCGTCAGCAATTGCGCCTGTGGTGCGGTAAGCGGTTGTTGTGTTGCTGGCCTGTTTCCACGGCGCTGAATGGGCCGGGTGAGCGGGAGGGTAGCGGCTGTACGCCTCGTGGTAAGCATATCGTGCGTGCCTGTATTGGTGCCAACGTACCAGCGAATGCTGTTTTCGTTGGCCGTCGCTTTACCGGGGAGATTTATTCTCCTGAGCTGGGGAAGGCCTTTCCTCAGCGTGACTGGATTCTCAGTCGCATTCTCTGGCTGTCTGGTTGTGAGCCGGGTGTTAATCGCCTGGGGCAGGTGGATACCATGCGTCGCTATATCTACATTCACGGAACCCCGGACTCTGAACCGATGGGTGTTCCGAAATCCCATGGCTGCATTCGTATGCGTAACGCAGACCTGATTGATCTGTTTGATCAGGTGGCGGCTGGGATATCTGTTTTTATTGAGGAGTAAGTTATGCAAGCTGGCGCACTGATGCTTGACCTTGAGGGGTTAGTGCTGACGGATGAAGAGAGTGAGTTGCTTCAACAGCCTGAAGTCGGAGGTCTGATTCTGTTTGGGCGGAATATCGAAAGTTACGCTCAATTAAAGGCGCTAGTGGCATCGATTCGTGCGGTTGCGCCAGCGATGCTGATTGCAATTGATCAGGAAGGGGGGCGGGTTCAACGCCTCAAAGACCAGGTGTCGTTGCTGCCACCGATGTCTGCACTTGGCGAACTCGCGCAAAAAGATGCGGGTGAGGCGCATAAAGCGGCGCGCTTGCTGGGGCTGTTGATGGCCTGGGAGCTGTGTGAACTGGGTGTTGATATCAGCTTTGCGCCCGTGCTGGATCTGGATTTTGGTCGTTCTGAAGTGATCGGTAATCGAGCCTTTTCAGCGGATGCTGATCAGGTGGTCGATCTGGCGGGTGCTTTTATGGCTGGGATGTCGGCGGCGGGAATGGCGGCTACGGGTAAGCACTTTCCGGGGCATGGCTGGGTGGCGGCCGATTCTCATCTGGCGGTGCCGGTCGATGAGCGGCCGCTGGCTGAGATAGAGCGTCAGGACTTGCTGCCTTTTGCCCGGCTGGTGGGTGATGGGCTGGCGGGGATTATGCCGGCCCATGTTATCTATCAGGCTGTGGATCCATCACCAGCAGGCTTTTCACCATTCTGGCTGCAGCAGGTGTTGCGTCAGCAGTTGGGGTTTGAGGGGGTTATCTTTAGTGATGATCTGACCATGGAAGGTGCCAGCGTTGCTGGTGGCTACACAGAGCGCGCGAGCCAGGCACTGGCGGCGGGTTGCGATATGTTGTTGGTGTGTAATAACCGCCCGGCGGCACTTGAGGTGTTAGCCTGGTTGAAGCAGCAGCAGCATCCGGGGTCTGAGAGAATTGCAGGTATGCGAGCCCGTGAGGTGGCTGTACCTGATGAGGCACAGCTGGTTGCTGCTCGGGCACTGGCTGAGCGACTTCAGGCATAAGTACGGACTGGACGAAAAAAAACCATCGCATAGCGATGGTTTTTTTTCGTCTGTAAGGTTGAGCTAGGGAGGGCTGCTTTGTTTCAGAGGAAGCATGAGTACCAGAATACCCATCAGGGGGTGGTCCAGGTAATGCACTTCTTTTGAGCGCATGCGGCGCCCCTGGTCCATCTGAATGGTCAGAAAATCTGGCACTTCAAAGGCGCTTGCCGGTGATGTACCTGCATTCTCATCTGCGCTGTTATTTTGTTGTTCAAAAGAGAGCAGTATATTTCGTTCCTGTCGGGTTAGCTGACGGCTGTGGAACAGGTTAGGTCTGAAGTGCAGGAATCTGCCTTTATCGATGGTGATGTAGCCTTCCAGCTCGTATTGCCCATTATCAAGAATCTGACCTGCTTTGATATGAACAGGCCGGGCGTTGCGTTTACTGGTGACCGGCTGTGTCCAGCCGCCATGGAACAGAACACGAAAGCCATCGTACTTTGCGATTCGCTTGCGCTCGGCAGTAAACAGCAATGAGCTACCAGGTATTTTGCGATACGCCTGCTGTGATTTTGAGCTGGCGGCGAGTGGGACAGCGTTCGGCTGGGCAGGGATAGTCAGGCCTGTGGGCCAGAACTCATCGTCCAGGGCGGCTGGGTCTTCGTTCGCAAAGATTAACACCTCAACCTGATACCAGGAGGCGCTCTGTGCCTGTGTAAAAGGGAGCAGTGTTAGCAGGCAGCTTGCGATAATCAGTTTTGTCAGTCTATTCATGTCCATTAAACCGCTAATTCACCAAGCAGCTTTTCCACGATCTGGAAGCGCTGCTCTGGTTTTGTATTGTCCAGGCTGAAACGGAGCTTGTCCGCGCCCTCCAGTTTATAGCGTTGGGGTTGGTTTTGAACCATTTTCACCAGCGTTAATGGATTTATACCGGTGTCAGAAGAAAACTCGATACGACCACCCTGATCGCCAGCATCAATCTTTCGGATACCCAGTTTCTCTGCGCTCAGTTTCAGTTTAGTAACTTTGAGCAGGTTTTTGACAGTTTCGGGCAGCAATCCGAAGCGGTCAATCATTTCGACCTGCAATTCGCGCAGAGATTCACTATCCGTCGCTGAAGAGATGCGTTTGTATAGAATCAGGCGACTATGAACATCGGGCAGGTAATCATCAGGGATCAATGCCTGCATCCGTAAATTAACCTCAGTCCCCTGGCGTAAAGGCTGCTCCATGTTTGGTGTTTTACCGGCCTTTATTGATTCGACGGCCTGTTCCAGCATCTCCATAAAGAGGCTGAAGCCGACAGTCTGCATCTGTCCGCTTTGTTCTTCGCCCAGCAGTTCGCCAGCGCCGCGAATTTCAAGGTCGTGGGTCGCCAGGGTAAAGCCTGCACCCAGATCGTCAGCCTGCTCGATCGCTTCCAGCCGCTTGGTGGCGTCTTTGGTCATCGACTTTGGGTGTGGTGTCAGCAGGTAGGCATAGGCTTGATGGTGTGAGCGACCCACGCGGCCACGCAGCTGGTGTAGCTGAGCCAGGCCGAACTTGTCGGCACGGTCGATAATAATGGTATTGGCGTTAGGTATATCAATACCGGTTTCAATGATGGTGGTGCATACCAGCAGGTTATGACGTTTATGGTAAAAGTCAGACATGACCTGCTCAAGCTCTCGCTCGCGCATCTGGCCATGGCCGACGCCAATGCGGGCTTCGGGAACCAGCTCCTGGAGTTCACGTGCCACCTTATCAATGGTTTTGACTTCGTTATGCAGGTAGTACACCTGGCCGCCGCGTAGCAGCTCGCGCAGAATAGCTTCTTTTGTTACGGCAGAGTCATCCTGGCGAACGAAGGTTTTAACCGAAAGTCGGCGGGCGGGCGGGGTGGCGATGATCGACAGGTCTCTAATGCCGGACATTGCCATATTCAGCGTACGCGGAATGGGCGTGGCGGTCATGGTCAGGATGTCGACCTCAGCCCGGATTGATTTCAGGCGTTCTTTTTGCTGAACACCAAAGCGGTGTTCTTCATCGATAATCACTAGCCCCAGATTATGGTACTTGATATCGCTGCTGATCAGTTTGTGCGTGCCGACGACGATGTCAATCTGACCGGATTCCAGTTTTGCGATAACGCTATCCTGTTGCTTACCGGTGCGGAAACGGGAAATTAGTTCGATGTTCACGGGCCAGTCGGCGAAACGGTCGCTGAAGTTTTCGTAATGCTGCTGAGCTAGCAGCGTTGTGGGTACCAGGATGACGATCTGGCGGCCACTCATCGCGGCAATAAAGGCGGCTCGCATCGCGACTTCGGTTTTACCGAAGCCGACATCGCCACAGACTAATCGGTCCATTGGTTGCGGCGCGGTCATATCACCGATGACAGCGGTGATGGCAACGGCCTGGTCGGGAGTTTCTTCAAATGGGAATGCGGCAGTAAACTGGCGGTACTGCTCGTCGGGTGAGCTGAATTTAAAGCCCTTGCGCGCGGCGCGCCGAGCATAGATGTCCAGCAGTTCGGCGGCGGCGTCATGGGCTTTTTCTGCAGCTTTTCGCTTGGCCTTACCCCATTGTTCGTTGCCCAGTTTGTGTAGCGGAGCAAGCTCATCACTGGCGCCGGTGTAGCGGCTGATCAGATGCAGCGATGCTACGGGTACATACAGCTTGGCATTGCCAGCGTAGCTGAGCATCAGGAACTCTTCGGCCTGGCCGTCCAGTTTGATTGTTTCCAGCCCCTGGTATCGGCCAACGCCGTGGTCAATGTGTACGACGGGTGCGCCAATATTGAGTTCTGACAGGTTTTTAACGACCTGGTCGGCCTGTTCCTGTTCGCGGGAACGGCGCCGGCGCTGGAAAACCTGACGGCCGAACAGTTGTGTTTCGGTGATCAGGTGTGCATCGCCGGGCAAGGAGAGGCCGCGCTCCAGTGGTGCGATGGTGATGGCCAGATCAGTATCGCCCAGACTGAAGTCATGCCAGTTATCTATGATGGTGGGCTTGAGGCCGTGGCGACCAAATAGCTCCAGCAGGGCTTCGCGGCGGCCGGCAGACTCGGCGCAAAAAAGCACGGGGCCATCGCGGTGGCTCAGGAAGTTTTGCAGTGCTTGCAAAGGATTACTGGCCTGGGCATCAACTGTCAGGTCTGGCGCGGTGACGCAGGGCAGGTTGTAGCGGCCGGCATTCGAGGGCTGAAGAGCTTCATCGGCCAGCAGGCGGTTGCGCGCTTTGAGTTCGCTAAACAGTTCATCGACGGGGAGAAATAGCTGGCGCGGAGGTAGTACCGGGCGGGTTATATCATAGCGACGCTGCTCATAGCGGCCCTCTACTTCCTGCCAGAAATCGCCACAGGCCTGCTCCAGTCCTTCATTGAAGATGATTTGGCTATTTGTTGGTAAATAGTCAAATAAAGTGGCCGTCTGCTCGAAAAAAAGAGGCAGGTAGTACTCAATGCCGGCTGGCATCAGGCCGGTCTTAATGTCCTGATACAGCGGGCAATTGCGGTAATCTACATCGAACTCGCTGCGCCAGCGGGACATAAAGCGATTCATGGCACCGGTGTCGGCCGGAAACTCACGCGCGGGCAGTAAGCGGATCTGATCGACCTGTTCCACTGAGCGCTGGGTTTCAGGGTCGAAGGTGCGCAGTGTTTCCACTTCATCGTCAAAGAGCTCGATCCGGTAGGGGAGTGGGCTGCCGGTGGGGAATATATCGATAATGGCCCCGCGTACAGCAAACTCGCCATGCTGATACACACTGTCAACGGCATTATAACCCGCGTCGCTTAGCTGCTGGCGCAGGCTTTCCGGGTTCAGTTGCTGGCCGACATCCAGAGACAGGCTGTTGCCGGTAACAAAGTCGGCAGGCGTGATACGGTGCATCAGGGTGCTGATGGGTACCAGCAGGATGCCTTGCTTAATGCCTGGCAGGCGACTCAGGGTGCTGACGCGCTCGGAAATAATATCCTGATGTGGAGAAAAGTGATCCCAGGGCAGTGTTTCCCAGTCAGGGAAGTGCAGCAGCTGGGCGTCCGTGCCGCTAAAAAAGGCGATCTCTTCCTGCAGGCGGCTGGCTTCATCACTGTTATTAGTGATCACCAGGGTCAGGCCGGTGTGGCGCTGGCTTGCATCCGCTATTAGCAGGCCACGCCCGCTCCCTAGTGCCTGGCCGACACGTTTGAAATCACCTTTGCCGGAAGGAAGGCTGTATGCCTGATCGATCACGCTGAGTTCCTCTGCTTTACTCGGTTACACGCGCCACGCTGGCGGCTGCCTAGTGTACCTGTTGTCGGCCAGGGCTGCATTGCCAAGGGGACGGCGAAAGTATAAGAAGTTCTCTATTTGCCCGAGACAGCCGAAAAGAGGATAATGCGCGCAGCCAAAATACATCGTTGACGATAGTTGGAGTTTTCTGTGAGCCAAGAACAAGTTTTCAATGACTGGAAAGAGCGCGAAGCCAAAGCTGAAGCTATGGTGCCGCTGGTCGGCGGTCTGTACCGCAACGACAATGTTGAGTCGTCAGTGTTTGGACGTCTGATGATGAATCGATCTGTGATCGATATCCTGAAAGCGCATCGCTACGCGCGCCAGGTAGAAGAACAGGACCTGTCTGTACACGACACTTATCCAGTGCTGGAAGCCGTAAATGATCTGAATGTCCGCAATGCGCACATTGATGTGGGCAAGCTGGCAATCAAATTCCGCAATGAAGGTAACGGTGACCTGGAAGGGTTCCTGCGTGCTGAACTGGCGGATGTGATCAATGCAGAAGAACGTACTGCAACTGATGTCGTTCTGTACGGTTTTGGTCGTATCGGCCGTCTGCTGGCACGCCTGCTGATCGAACGTACCGGTGGTGGTCAGGCTTTACGCCTGCGCGCGATTGTTGTGCGTAAAGGTTCTGCTGCCAATGATCTGGAGAAGCGCGCCAGCCTGCTGCGTCGTGATTCTGTGCACGGTTCTTTTAAAGGCACCATCACGGTTGATGAAGAAAACCAGGCGCTGATCGCTAACGGCAATATGATCAAAGTGATCTTTGCTGATGCGCCTGACACCATCGACTACACCCAGTACGGTATCAGCAATGCGCTGGTGATCGATAACACGGGTAAATGGCGTGACCACGATGGTCTGTCCCTGCATCTGCGTGCGACGGGTGTCTCCCGTGTTGTTCTGACTGCACCTGGCAAGGGTGTGAAGAACATCGTAATGGGTGTTAACGACAGCGATATTACAGCGGATGATCAGATCTTGTCTGCTGCGTCCTGTACCACTAACGCTATCGCGCCTGTGCTGAAAGCACTGTGCGATAAGTACGGTGTTGCCAATGGTCACGTTGAGACTGTACACGCATACACCAATGACCAGAACCTGATCGATAACTACCATAAAGGTGATCGCCGCGGTCGCGCAGCGGGCCTGAACATGGTTATCACTGAAACAGGTGCGGCCAAAGCAGTATCCAAAGCGCTGCCAGAGATGGAAGGCAAGCTGACCGGTAATGCTATCCGTGTACCGACACCAAACGTTTCCATGGCGATCCTGAATCTGAACCTGGAATCTGAGACCAACAAAGAAGAGCTGAACGCTTACCTGCGTGAAATGGCTTTCCATTCTGATCTGCAGAAGCAGATTGGCTGGAGTGTTTCCCCAGAAGCCGTTTCCACTGATTTCGTTGGTTCCCGTTCTGCGGGTGTCGTTGACGCGCTGGCAACGATTGCGGAAGGCAATCGCTGTGTTCTGTACGTCTGGTACGATAACGAATTCGGTTACAGCTGTCAGGTAATGCGTATGGTTCAGCGTATGGCTGAGTGCACGCTGCCAGCATTCCCTCAGTCCGCCAAGTGATTGAGCTGGATTGATTAAAAGCCGCCCTGATCGGGCGGTTTTTTTTTGTGATGTATTTTGTTATTACTTATAGGTATATGTATATTCCTATAAGTTCTATTTGGGCTGCCTGGCATTTAGACTAAACCTTCTGATTCTAAAAGGGGTTTGTAGCAAAACTACAGAGGGCTCAGGTATACTTAGCCGGATTTTTGGGTGGGGTAGTTCCGTTGCTGACCCGAGGACAATTTCATACATTGACAATATCAAAACTAACAATGTGTGGAAGGATGCAGCAACAGGACCCTGAAAAATTTAATTGTGATTGGGTGAGGCGATGATCAAGATCAAACAAGGTCTGGATCTACCAATTACGGGCGCACCGGAACAGGCCATCAAGTCTGCACCGGCGATTAAGTCTGTCGCTGTTATCGGCCAGGATTATGTAGGTATGAAACCTACCATGGCAGTTAAAGAAGGCGATCGAGTTAAGCTCGGACAATTGATATTTTCTGATAAGAAAACAGAAGGTGTGAAATTTACTGCACCAGGTGCTGGGGTTGTGTCTGCAATCAACCGTGGCGAACGTCGTGTTCTGCAGTCTGTTGTTATTGAATTGGACGGTGATGATGCCGTTGAGTTTGAAACCTTCAATGCTGATCAGTTAGGAGCCCTGAGCCGGGAAAAGGTTCAGGAAATTCTGACGGAGTCTGGTCAGTGGGCTGCACTGCGTACACGTCCATTCAGCCGAGTACCGCAACCAGGTACCGTGCCGAGCTCTATTTTTGTCACTGCAATAGACACCAACCCGCTGGCTGCTGATCCTTCGTTGATCATTGCAGAGCAGACGGACGCGTTTAGCCAGGGTCTGACGCTGTTAAGTCGTCTGACTGACGGTGCAGTACATCTGTGTAAAGCGACCGGTGCGTCAATTCCGTCTGCTGACGGTATCACTGTGCATGAGTTCGACGGCGGTCACCCGGCAGGTAACGCAGGCACACACATCCACTTTATTGATCCCGTGTCTCAGCAGAAAACTGTCTGGACAATTGGCTATCAGGATGTGATTGCATTCGGCAAACTGTTCACCACGGGTCGTATTTATACTGACCGTGTTGTTGCTGTCGGTGGACCTAAAGCTAAAGGTGGCGCACTGGTGCGTACCCGTTTAGGTGCATCTGTTGCAGAGACAACCGCGGGCATGGTGCAGGATGGTGTGAACCGTCTGATTGCCGGCTCCGTATGGAACGGTCGTGCTGCCAGCGGCGCATTTGATTACCTGGGGCGTTACGCCAATCAGGTATCTGTGCTGGAAGAGGGGACAGAGCGTGAGTTTATGGGCTGGGGTGTACCTGGTGCCAATAAATTCTCCGTGCTGAATGTCTTTACCTCTTTCCTGTCTGCGGGTAAGAAATTCGACTTTACGACCACCACTAATGGTTCAGAACGAGCTATGGTGCCGGTCGGTCAGTTCGAAGAACTGATGCCGCTGGATATCCTGCCGACGCAGCTGCTTCGCGCGCTGGTCACCGGTGATATCGTTTTAGCCATGCAGCTGGGCTGTCTGGAACTCGACGAAGAAGACCTTGCGCTGTGCACCTTTGCGTGCCCAGGCAAATATGAATATGGTCCAATTCTTCGCGATAACCTGGCCCGTATTGAGAAGGAGGCCTGATACATGAGCCTTAGAAACATTCTCGATAAGATGGAACCGCACTTTCATAAGGGCGGTAAATACGAAAACTGGTATGCGCTGTATGAAGCAGCGGACACCATTTTTTATACTCCCGGTACGGTCACTAAAACTGCTGCGCACGTACGCGATGCGGTTGACCTGAAACGTATGATGATCCTGGTATGGATGTGTACGTTCCCGGCGGTTTTGTTCGGTCTGTATAACGTAGGTTTTCAGGCGAACACGGCAATTGAAAGTGGCCTGACGGCGACTGAAGGCTGGCGTACCGGCCTGGCCGGTGTTTTCACAAGCTTCGACTCAGGTAGCCTGTGGGATAATATTATCCACGGTGCTATGTACTGGCTGCCAATCTACATCGTTACCTTTGTAGTCGGTGGTTTCTGGGAAGTGCTGTTCGCGATGAAACGCGGTCATGAAGTTAACGAAGGTTTCTTTGTTACTTCTATCCTGTTCGCCCTGATTCTTCCGCCAACCATCCCACTGTGGCAGGTTGCCCTGGGTATCAGCTTCGGTGTGGTTATCGGTAAAGAAGTCTTCGGTGGTACGGGTAAAAACTTCCTGAACCCTGCTTTGACGGGTCGTGCATTCCTGTTCTTCGCCTACCCGGCGCAGATGTCGGGTGATGCAATCTGGACAGCGGTTGACGGTTTCTCCGGTGCGACCCCTCTTGGCCTGGCGGCTGCGGGCGGTGTTGATGCGATTCTGGCCGCTAACCTGACCTGGTTCGATGCATTTATCGGTACTATTCAGGGCTCTGTCGGTGAAGTTTCTACCTTTGCCATTTTGATCGGTGGTGCAGTATTGCTGGTAGCTAAGGTTGCCGCATGGCGTATTGTTGCGGGCGTATTCGCTGGCATGGTAGGTATGTCTGTACTGCTGAACATGATAGGTTCTGATACCAATCCAATGTTTGGCCTGCCGTTCTACTGGCACATGGTGCTGGGTGGTTTTGCGTTCGGTATGTTCTTTATGGCGACAGACCCGGTGTCTGCTTCCATGACCAACAAAGGTAAGTGGTACTTCGGTGCACTTGTCGGTGTGATGGTGGTGTTGATCCGTGTGGTTAACCCGGCCTTCCCGGAAGGTATGATGCTGGCGATTCTGTTCGCTAACCTGTTTGCACCGCTGATTGACAACTTTGTTGTTCAGGCGAATATCAAACGGAGGCTCGCACGCAATGTCGGCTAATAAAGACTCTATCGGCAAAACGATAACAGTTGCCACACTGCTGTGTGTGGTCTGCTCCGTTATCGTATCTGCAGCCGCTGTGCTGCTGAAACCGATGCAGGTTGCCAACAAGGATCTTGACCGTAAGAGCAATATCCTGGCGGCAGCGGGCATCGTTGATTCCTCTAAATCTGTTGATGAGCTGTTTGCTCAGATCACGACCAAGTACGTTGATCTGGAAACCGGCAAATTCACCACAGAGGTACCAGCCAAGTACGATGCAAAGAAAGCTGCGAAAGATCCGCAGCTGGGTAAAGCGCTGGCGCGTGATATCGACATTGCATCGATCAAGTATCAGGCTAAAGTGATGCCGGTTTATCTGATTGAATCAGGTAGCGGTATTGATAAGCTGATTCTGCCGGTGCATGGCTACGGTCTGTGGTCCACGCTGTACGGCTTTTTGGCAGTAGAGGGTGATCTGAATACGGTGATTGGTCTGGGTTTTTATTCCCACGCTGAAACACCAGGCCTGGGTGGTGAAGTTGATAACCCAGCCTGGAAAGCACTGTGGCCAGGTAAAAAAGTCTACCCACAGGGTTCTGTTGAGCCAGCGCTGGGCTTGGTCAAAGGCTCTGTTGATCCAGCCAAAAAAGGTGCAGAACATCAGATTGATGGCCTGTCCGGTGCGACGCTTACCAGTAATGGTGTCAGCAACCTGGTGAAATTCTGGATGGGTAAGAATGGTTACGCGCCATTCCTGACCAATCTGAAAGCAGGGGAGGTGTAAACCATGTCTGCATCTAAAGACGTACTGACGCATCCAGTAGCCAAGAACAACCCGATCGCATTGCAGATCCTGGGTGTTTGTTCGGCGCTGGCTGTTACGTCAAACCTGAACACAGCGCTGGTAATGACGCTGGCGGTAATGTTTGTAACAGCCTTCTCGAACATGTTCGTATCGCTGATCCGTAACCACATGCCTAGCAGCATTCGTATCATCTGTCAGATGATCATCATTGCATCGCTGGTAATTGTGGTTGACCAGATCCTCAAAGCGTATGCGTACGAAGTATCGAAGCAGCTTTCGGTATTTGTGGGTCTGATCATTACTAACTGTATCGTTATGGGTCGTGCAGAAGCCTTTGCTATGCAAAACCCACCAGGTATCTCCTTTATGGATGGCCTCGGTAACGGTATGGGCTATGGTCTGGTACTGCTGTTCGTCGGTTTCATCCGTGAGCTGTTTGGCGCGGGTAGCCTGTTTGGTATTGAGATCCTGCCGTTGATCAACGACGGTGGCTGGTACCAGGCAAACGGTTTGCTGCTGTTGCCACCAAGTGCATTCTTTATCATTGGTATGTTCATCTGGATCATCCGTACCTGGGACCCGTCTCAGGTTGAGAAGCCAGAGTTCGAACTCGCATCCAACAGCAAGAAGGAGGCTGCATAATTATGGAACAGTACATCAGTCTTGCTGTTAAGGCGATTTTCGTTGAGAACATGGCACTGGCCTTCTTCCTGGGGATGTGTACATTCCTGGCGATCTCCAAGAAGGTTCAGACGGCACTGGGTCTGGGTATTGCTGTTATTGTGGTACTGGCCATCACAACGCCAATCAATAACCTGATCTTTAATCATCTGTTGCGTGAAGGCGCACTGGCGTGGGCAGGTTACCCGGAAGTTGATCTGAGCTTCCTGGGTTATATCTCCTACATCGGTGTAATCGCGGCAATCGTACAGATCCTGGAAATGTTCCTGGATAAGTACGTGCCTGCGCTTTACAACGCACTGGGCGTTTTCCTGCCGCTGATCACTGTAAACTGCGCAATCATGGGTGCTGCACTGTTCATGGTTGAACGTGATTACACCTTTGGTGAGTCCGTTGTTTACGGTGCTGGCGCAGGTTTTGGTTGGGCGCTGGCGATTACTGCGCTGGCGGGTATTCGTGAAAAACTGAAGTACAGCGATGTACCAGCAGGTTTGCGTGGTCTGGGTATCACGTTTATCACTGTTGGCCTGATGTCCCTGGGCTTCATGTCTTTCTCCGGCGTACAGCTGTAAGCCGGTACGACCTGATCAAGTGAAGGATTAAGCATATGAATGCAGAAATCGTTCTCGGCGTTGTCATGTTTACCGCGGTGGTGCTTGCACTGGTCGCGATTATCCTGGCAGCCCGTTCGAAACTGGTAAGCTCCGGTGATGTTCGTATTAACATCAATAATGATCCGGAGAAAGGCATCACAGTCCCAGCGGGCGGCAAGTTGCTGCAAACGCTGGCTGGCGCCGGTATTTTCGTACCGTCTGCCTGTGGTGGTGGTGGTACCTGTGCACAGTGTAAGTGCCAGGTGCTGGATGGTGGTGGCTCTATGCTGCCAACCGAAGAGTCTCACTTCACCATGCGTGAAGGAAAAGACGGCTGGCGTCTGTCATGTCAGGTTGCTGTAAAGCAGGACATGGAGATCGAGCTGGAAGAAGAGATCTTCGGTGTACAGAAGTGGGAATGTACCGTTGAGTCTAACCCGAACGTGGCTACGTTCATCAAAGAGCTGACCTTGCGTCTGCCTGAAGGTGAAAATGTAGACTTCCGCGCCGGTGGTTATGTTCAGCTGGAAGCGCCTCCACATGTTGTTGACTACAAAGACTTCGACATTCAGGAAGAGTACCGCGGAGACTGGGATCGTTTTAACGTATGGGACAATGTGTCCAAAGTTGACGAAACCGTTATTCGTGCCTACTCCATGGCGAATTACCCGGAAGAGCGCGGTGTTGTTAAGTTCAACATCCGTATCGCGTCTCCACCACCGGGCAGCCAGGGTATTCCACCGGGCCAGATGTCTTCTTACGTGTTCAGCCTGAAAGAAGGTGACAAGATCACGGTATATGGGCCATTTGGTGAGTTCTTCGCGAAAGACACTGACAATGAGATGGTATTCATTGGTGGTGGTGCAGGTATGGCGCCGATGCGCTCCCATATCTTCGACCAGCTTAAGCGTCTGAACTCCAGCCGTAAGATCAGCTTCTGGTATGGTGCTCGCTCTATGCGCGAAGCATTCTACAGTGAAGAGTATGATCAGCTGCAGGCCGAAAACCCGAACTTCAAGTGGCATCTGGCATTGTCAGACCCGCAGCCTGAAGATAACTGGGACGGCCTGACCGGCTTTATCCACAATGTATTGTACGAAAACTATTTGAAGGGCCATGAAGCGCCGGAGGATTGTGAGTACTACATGTGTGGACCGCCAATGATGAACTCCGCTGTTATCCAGATGTTGGTTGACATGGGTGTTGAGCGTGAAAACATCTTCCTGGATGATTTTGGTGGTTGATACCAAATGCGTGATTTTCTAAACGCACTGAAACGGCCCGCAGCTTTGCTGCTGGCCGTTTTCTTTATTACGGCTTGTAGCTTTGAAACGCAGGAGCAGGTGCGCTCCATCAGTGGCCTGACCATGGGCACAAGCTACAGCATTAAATGGGTCTCAGCCGAGCCGGACAGCGCTGTGTTACAACAGGCGGTGTCTGCCGAGCTGGTGGCTATTAATAACAGCATGTCGACCTATATCGACAGCTCTGAGCTATCCCGGCTCAATCAGCACCCAGTAGGGCAGTGGTTCCCACTTTCAGAATCTTTGCTGGAGGTGCTTGCACTGGCGACGCTGATTAGTGATCAGAGCGATGGTCAGTTTGATAGCACCGTTGGACCACTGGTTAATCTATGGGGTTTTGGCCCGGATGGTCGGGTTACAAAAGCTCCAAGTGAGGCAGAGATTGACCGCCTGCGTCCCCATATTGGCTACCAGCAGCTGGAGCTGGATACAGTGGGCAAGCGTGCCCGGCGCAATGCTGACATTTATATTGACCTGTCCGCCATCGCCAAAGGCTACGCAGTTGATATAATTGCTCAGTTACTTGAACAGCGAGGTATCAAACGCTATCTGGTCGAGATTGGTGGCGAGATGCGACTGGCAGGTAGCAAGCCGGATAAGCAGCCCTGGCGTGTCGCCATTGAACGACCGGATATCACTGAGCGTAGTGTTCAGGGTGTGATTATGCCGGGGACCAATGCGGTAGCGACCTCCGGTGATTACCGGAATTATTTTGAGCAGGATGGCGTACGTTTTTCCCATACCATCGACCCGAACACCGGCAAGCCGATCAGTCATAAACTGGCGTCGGTTACGGTGATTACAGCGAGCTGTGCCCAGGCGGATGCCTATGCCACAGCACTAACGGTGATGGGTGATGAGGCAGGGTATGCATTTGCCATTGCTCAGGGGATAGAGGCGTACTTTATTGTGAAAGCCGATGATGGCTTCAAGGTACGTATGACCCCGGGCTTTTCTAAATTTCTCGATTCTCAGGAGTAAGACTGTGGAAATCATGTTTATGACGCTGGCCGTGCTGGCGCTGGTGATTATCGGTATGTCTGTAGGTGTGTTATTGGGGCGTAAGCCGATTGCAGGCTCCTGCGGTGGTATGGCGGCCCTGAAGATGGATACGGCGTGCACGATCTGTGGTGGTAACCCGCAGAAATGTGAGGATGAGCAGGAACGTCTGGCGGGCGGTAGTAGCGACAATCTGGACCTGGCTACCGAAGTTAAGGCTAAAAGCTAATTGAGTGAAGAACCTGGCCCAGCTAGGCTGCGGCGGGTGTATAAATACTAAAAAAATCAATAGGATACTCACAGATAGGGGATAACGATGGCTGTGTACGACTACGATGTAATCGTGATCGGATCCGGGCCTGCCGGTGAAGGTGCTGCAATGAACGCTGCCAAGCATGGCAAGCGTGTAGCCGTAGTAGAAGAGCAGAGTTCGGTCGGGGGCAACTGCACCCACAAGGGAACCATCCCTTCCAAGGCGCTACGTCATTCCGTACGTCAGATCATCGAATTCAACACCAACCCGATGTTCCGTGATATCGGTGAGCCTCGCTGGTTCTCCTTTCCGCGCGTACTGAGCCGCGCTGAAAAAGTGATGTCTAACCAGGTGATGCTGCGCACCAACTTCTATGCGCGCAACCGCTGTGATGTGTTCTTCGGTAGCGCCGAGTTTGTTGATGCCAATACCGTGATGGTTACCGGCACGGTGAAAGGTGATGAGACCCTGCGGGCCAAAAACGTCGTGATTGCCAGTGGTTCACGGCCTTACTGCCCGACGGATGTGAATTTCAAGCATCCACGTATCTATAACTCGGATACGATTCTGAAGCTTAATCACACACCGCGTACCCTGATTATTTATGGTGCGGGCGTTATTGGTTGTGAATATGCCTCTATTTTCAGTGGTCTGGGGGTGAAGGTTGATCTGATCGATAATCGGGATCGCCTGTTGTCCTTCCTGGATGGTGAGATCTCTGATGCGCTGAGTTACCACCTGCGTAATAACGCGGTGAAAATTCGTCACAACGAAGAGTATGAAGCGATTGAAGGGGATACCCATGGCGTGACCATGACCCTGAAGTCCGGTAAGAAAATCCGTGCCGATGCGTTCTTATGGTGTAATGGCCGTACCGGTAATACCGACAAGATCAAGCTGGAAAATATTGGCCTGGAGGCGAATAATCGCGGTCAGATCAATGTTGATGATCATTACCGCACCCCGGTAGAGGGTATCTATGCGGTGGGTGATGTTATTGGCTGGCCAAGTCTTGCGTCTGCTGCACTGGATCAGGGTCGCGCTGCGGCAGCTGATCTGTTGAAAACCGATGACTTCCGTTACATTAACGAAGTGCCAACGGGTATTTATACCATTCCAGAGATCAGCTCCATCGGTAAAACCGAAGAAGAGCTGACCGCTGAGTGTGTGCCGTATGAAGCGGGTCAGGCGTTCTTTAAAGATACCGCCCGAGCGCAGATTTCTGGTCAGCCGGTCGGCATGCTCAAGTTGCTGTTCCACCGTGAAACCTTACAGATTCTGGGTATCCACTGTTTTGGTGACCAGGCATCTGAGATCGTACATATCGGTCAGGCGATCATGCATCAGCAGGGTGAAGCTAATACCATCAAGTACTTTATCAATACTACGTTTAACTACCCGACCATGGCGGAAGCCTACCGGGTAGCAGCGATTGCCGGTTTGAACCGGGTTGCAAACCTGTAAGCAGGTTCTGTGATGTTGCTAAAAGCCACCTTCGGGTGGCTTTTTTGGTTTTGGTAAGATGCGTTTTATTGCGTTTGGCGGAGATTCGTGGGCTTGCTGTGGCAATGCGTCATAAGCCAGTTGATAAACGTGATAACACTCTCTCGCTCGAAGTGATGCGCCGGGGCAACAGCGTAGTAGCTGTATTTGAGCGGGACCCTGGTTTCACTGAGCGCTACTAACTCGCCACGCGCCAGTTCTGGCTCAATTAGTTGTTGCCATGCCAGTACCATTCCTAAACCGGTACGGGCAGCGGTCAGTGCTGGGCCCAGGTGACTAAAACAGGTCACGGGCTGGTGTGTGTTTATTCTACCGCCAGCCTGATTGAACCACCCGCTCCAGCTTAACCCTCCTGGCTGATCTTCTTCACCGGCCTGGTAATGAAGGCGGCGGGCACAATCTGCCTGAAGTAATGCTTGAGGGTTATCGTACAGGGATAGCATTGCTGGGCTGCAAACGGGAATAGCCTGTTCGCCCATCAGCAGCTGGCTGTTGAGACCAATAAATTCACCATGGCCGAAGTGCAAATGGATATCGATTTTTTGCTGGTTGAAGTCCACCAGTGTGTCTTGCTGTAGCAGTTGTAATTCAATATGAGGATGGTGCTGGTAAAAATCAGCCAGCCGAGGAATTAACCAGTGCTGGCACAGGGCGGGAATGATTGCGATACGCAGTCGAGATTGCTGCTGTTGGCAGGCCTGCTGCAGTCCGTTTTCCAGTTGCTGCATCGCCTTGCTTGCGTGCTCAGCCAGCAGGTAGCCAGCATCGGTCAGCTTGATACCCCGAGACTTTCGAGTAAACAGTCTGACCTCCAGCTGCTGCTCCAGTAATTTCATCTGGTGGCTGACGGCACTCTGGCTGATATGTAGTCGGAGCGCTGCTTTGCTCAGGCTTTGCTGGTGAGCGACTTCGGCAAAGGTACGTAAGGCGGCTAATGAAACACGGGATAGCATCATGATATGAGTTTTAGTTAACTAAGAGTGACAGATTATCCTTTGTTTATAGCTCTGGGCCAACGCACAATGAGGCCTGTTTGGAATAACATCTTGCCAGCGAAGGAGTCATAAATGTCCGAGTATTTTGCAACGGTAGATTGGCAGCGACAGGGCCAGGATTTTCTTAGCCATACCTACAGTCGGCGGCATGAATGGCTGTTTGATGGCGGTGTGGTTGTGCCCGCATCATCGTCACCTCATATCGTCCCTGTCCCGATGTCGGTGGCGGCAAATGTTGACCCTGAGGAGGCGTTTGTTGCCTCGCTGGCCAGTTGTCATATGCTATTTTTTCTGGATTTTGCTTCGCGAGCGGGCTGGGTTGTTGATCGCTATGTGGATCAAGCTATAGGAATTCTGGCCAAAGATGACCAGGGGCGAATGGCAATGACAGAGGTTGTGCTACGGCCTAAAGTTAGTTTTACGGGGCCAAAACCCGATACAGAAACATTACAGAGACTGCATCATCATTCCCATGACGCCTGTTTCATTGCCAACTCGGTCAGAACGTTCGTGAGTTGCGAACCTTATATCGAGTAGGCATTAAAAATCAGTTATAGCATGGCCTGGTACTCATCACTCATCGCCGCCTTTACCTCATCTTCAGACAGGTCAATAAAGTGTGTATTCCACTTTTCATGGATCGCTTTTAGCTGTTGTTCATGCTCCATTCGTAGTTTTTTACGGAGTTTCGCTGCCACAAAGCGGGCTTTATCTTTTTGCGTGACCAGCTTAAGTTCCGGGACTAGGGTGGTGCGGCCCGCTTCATCTTTGGCCACCATGGTGAAGTAGCAGCTGTTGGTGTGCCTGCGTTCGCCGCTGTGGATGTTCTCGGCGATCACTTTCACACCCACCTCCATGGAAGAGCGGCCGACATAGTTGACGCAGGCTTTGAACGTTACCAGTTCGCCGACCCGAATTGCCTCGCGAAAGTGCACCTGATCAACGGACAGCGTAACAACATACTGTTTGGAGTAGTGGGCGGCACAGGCATAGGCGACCTGGTCGAGGATTTTAAGGATCGCGCCACCATGAACGGCACCGGAAAAGTTAGCCATATCCGGGGTCATCAACATGGTCATTTCTAATGGTTCGGCGATGGTAATCGGGCGTTCGGCGGTATTCATCTGAAGCTCCTTTTCTCAATGTCCCTGATGCGGGCCCTGATGGGCGTTTGCTTCACTCTGGTACAGACGGGTAGATTCTGCCAGTGGATGGCTCAAACAAGTTGTCATACCGCTGTTATTATATATGGATATTGTTATATACGTATTTACAGTGCTATGCTCCGGTTTTACCTCTGAGCTAATGGCTGTCATTGATGTCCCTTCATCTTGATCCGGTACTGTTATTTAAATGCCTTGCTGACGAAACCCGGCTAATAATGAGCTTGCTGCTACAGGCAGAGGGGGAGCTGTGTGTGTGTGAACTGACCTGTGCACTGGATGCCTCGCAGCCAAAGATCTCTCGTCATCTGGCGCAGCTGCGTCACTGCGGTTTATTACAGGACCGGCGCCAGGGCCAGTGGATTTTTTACCGGTTACACCCTCAACTGCCAGCGTGGGTCAACCGGTTGTTGCAGACAACGCAGCAAGGAAACCCTGATCTGCTGATCGCTTCGGCGGCCCGGCTAGCACAGATGGGCGAGCGGCCTGAACGAGATGCTGCCTGTTGCTGAGGCTTAACTTAACCACATTCTGAGAGATGATCTGACGATGACAATCAAAGTAGGTATCAACGGCTTTGGCCGTATGGGACGGCTGGTATTACGGGCCGCCTGGGACTGGGCGGATATTGAGTTTGTACAGATTAATGATCCGGCTGGGGATGCGCAGACCTTTGCGCACCTGCTTAATTTTGATTCAGTGCATGGTACCTGGTCCCATGAAGCCGTGGCTGAAGGTGACTGCATCCGGGTAGGGGCGAAGGCAATGCGCTTTAGTGCCAATACGGATATTAATGGCACGGACTGGTCTGGCTGTGATCTGGTTGTTGAAGCTAGCGGTGTATTTAAACAGGTCAGTCAGTTACAGCAGTATCTGGACCAGGGCGTTCAGCGTGTGCTGGTGACAGCTCCAGTCAAAGAAGACGGGGCGCTTAATCTGGTGATGGGAGTTAACCATCAGCTGTTCGAGGCTGAACAGCATCGGATTGTGACAGCAGCGTCCTGCACCACCAACTGCCTGGCTCCGGTGATCAAGGTGATTCAGCAGCAGATAGGGATTGAGCATGGCTCAATGACCACTATCCACGACATTACCAACACCCAGACCATTCTGGATGCACCGCACAAGGATCTGCGCCGTGCCCGTGCTTGCGGTATGAGCCTGATTCCAACCACGACAGGGTCCGCCAAAGCGATCACAGAAATTTTCCCTGAGCTGACCGGCAAGCTCAATGGCCATGCTGTACGGGTGCCGCTGGCCAATGCTTCACTGACCGATATGGTATTTGAGCTTAAACGCGATACCACGGAGGAAGAGGTAAATCAGCTGTTCAAAACGGCAGCGCAGAACGAGCTGGCCGGTGTACTGGGTTATGAAGAACGGCCGCTGGTGTCGATTGATTACCGTACCGATCCGCGTTCGGCCATTGTAGATGCGCTCTCGACCATGGTGATCAATAAGCGCCAGCTGAAACTGTACGTCTGGTATGACAATGAGTGGGGCTATGTAAATCGCACCATGGAGCTGGCCCGTTACATCATGACGCAGGGCTAAACGATGACGGTGAGCAGCACTGAACTGCGCCAGTATATGCTGGTGACGGGTAACTACTGGGCGTTTACGCTGACCGATGGCGCTTTACGCATGCTGGTGGTGCTGCATTTTCACCAGCTGGGCTATGGCCCTCTGGCCATCGCTATGCTGTTTCTGTTCTATGAATTTTTTGGCATTGTCACCAATCTGGTGGGTGGCTGGCTGGGGGCGCGCATTGGCCTGAATCGCATTATGAACATCGGCCTGGGCTTGCAGGTCATCGCGTTGCTGATGCTGACGGTACCAGCTGAGTGGCTGACGATAGGCTGGGTGATGCTGGCCCAGGCGCTGTCGGGCATTGCTAAAGATCTGAATAAGATGAGTGCCAAGAGCTCGGTCAAGCAGCTGACAAAACTGGCTGGAGAGGGGGGGGAAAGCCGTCTGTTTCGCGCGGTGGCGGTGCTGACGGGGTCGAAGAACACCCTCAAGGGGGTTGGTTTTTTCCTCGGTGGTGCATTGCTGGGCGGCTTTGGTTTCAGTGGCGCACTGTGGCTGATGATCGCCATGCTGGCGCTGGTACTACTTAGTAGTCTGGTGTTTCTGCAAAAAGACCTCGGCCGTAGCAAGGCCAAGCCAAAATTCAGTGAGATGTTCTCCACCAGTGCGGCTGTGAACTGGCTCTCGGCGGCCCGGCTGTTTCTGTTTGGCGCGCGGGATATCTGGTTTGTGGTGGCGTTGCCGGTTTATCTGAGCCAGCAGTTTGGCTGGGATCACTGGCAGGTAGGAGGCTTTCTGGCCAGCTGGGTAATTGCTTATGGCCTGGTGCAGGTCGCTGCGCCCTGGCTGACCGGTAAAAAACAGGGACGGGTGCCAGGCAGGGCTGTTGCGATCAGCTGGGTGGGGTTGCTGACGCTGATCCCTGCTGCTATTGCGCTGGCGTTGCCCTGGAATCCACACTGGGTACTATTGGCTGGATTGATGTTGTTCGGTATCTGTTTTGCCATCAACTCCTCATTACACAGCTATCTGATTATCAGTTATGCCCGCGAAGAGGGCACGTCCATGGATGTGGGCTTCTACTATATGGCCAATGCCAGTGGCCGGCTGTTAGGCACCTTGCTGTCGGGGGGGCTGTTTCAGGTATGGGGGATTGAAGCCTGCCTGGCGGGTTCGGCGGTTATGTTGCTTATTGCATTACTGCTGACGCTGAAGTTACCCGAGTATCAAGGGCCCGTGCAGTCAGGGTTTTCATTGTAAGGCAGTGTCGGTACTATGCGCCGTTTTGGTGCAGGCAAGGAGTACCGGCAGTGGCACGGATAAGGCTGTTTTTTGGTGAACTGGCACAGGAGATCTGGGACGTTTCCTGGACGCTGTTTAAATTGATGATCCCAACGTTGCTGGTGGTGAAGGTACTGGAAGAGCTGGGCGGGGTGGCTATTCTCGGTCAGTTACTGGGGCCGGTGATGCAGCTGGTGGGTTTGCCAGAAGAAATGGGGCTGGTCTGGGCCACCACGATGCTGACCAATATCTATGCTGGCATGATTGTGTTCTTCCAGCTTAGCCAGGGCGATCCTTTAAGTGTTGCTCAGGTGACGGTGCTCAGTACGCTGTTGTTGTTCGCCCACGGTTTGCCCGTCGAAGTACGTATTGCCCAGCAGGCCGGTATCCGGGTGCGGGTGAGTCTGTTACTGCGTATTGGTGGTGGCCTGTTGCTGGGCTGGATGCAATATCGGATCTATCAGGCGGGAGACTGGCTACAGCAGGAAAATCAGCTGTTGTGGCAGCCTGAGTCAGTGGATAACAGCTGGTCGGGCTGGCTCAGTTCTCAGGCCGAAAGCCTGCTGATGGTACAGCTGATTATTATTGTACTGCTCACCGCACTCAAAGTACTCAAGCTGGCAGGCGTTGAGCGATTGATGGCCTGGCTGCTTAAACCACTGCTGCGGTTACTGAATATTGGCCCTCAGGCCACCACTATTACCATTGTCGGGGCCACCCTGGGGCTGGCATTTGGTGGCGGCTTACTGATCAAAGAAGTGCGTGCCGGGCATGTGCCTGAACGTGATGTCTTTGCGGCCATGGGCTTTCTGGCGCTCAGCCATAGCCTGATTGAAGATACCATTCTGGTGATGGTGCTTGGTGCTGATCTCAGTGGTATTTTATGGCTGCGTCTGTTGTTTTCTGTGCTAGTGATTGGGCTGATGACACGCTGGGTTGCCCGTCGGGATGAGCGTTTCTGGCAGCGTCACCTGATCAATGCTCATATCCGGCCTGAGACAAATTAAAGTTCCCTCTTCCCGGTCGACTCGACATAGAGCGACTATGCTGTGATGACTCGCTTTACCTGTACTGGTGGCCGTTCGGCTGTTCAGGTGCATAAAGAGTTGATCAGGAGGAGAGACCGTGAAAATCAGGACGAGACTATCCATCACGGCGGTTGTACTGGCCGTTGTACCTTTGCTTATTGCGACAGGTTATACCAGTTATCATTCGTTCAGTAGTGCCAAAGAGGCTTTGTACGCTGAGATACAGAGCAACCTGGTGGCCCGCCAGACAGCGAAGAAAACACAGATCGAAGCTTACTTCCGCACGATTTCTGGCCAGTTAAAAGCCCTTGCCTACAATCCCACGACCGTGGATGCGCTGGTCAATTTTTCGTCCACGATGGCGAAGGCTGTGCCTGCGGTGGCAGAGCGAGGCCAGCTGGATTCGGCACTACAGAGTTACTACCAGCAGGAGTATCTGGCTGAATTCGGTAAACGTAATGCTACCGGTAGTGCCTTGCCTGCCGCCAGCTATCGGCAGCTGAGCCCGGCCTCTCAATTGATGCAGTACCGCTATATTGCTGCTAACCCAGAGCCCCACGGGCAGAAAGATCAGCTTGTCAGCCGTCAGGATGGCTCGGGTTATGACAATGCGCATCAAAGTTACCATCCTGCTTTTCGCTACTTTCTTCAGCAATTTGGCTTCAGTGATATTTTCCTGGTTGATGATCAGACCGGTACGGTTGTTTATTCCGTGTTGAAGGAGCTGGATTTTGCGTCGTCACTAAGTGATGGCCCGTTTGCAGACTCAGGCTTGGGGCGGGTATTCAAGCGCTCGCGTGCCCTGGGGATGGAACAAACGATAGTGGTAGAAGATTTTTCTGCTTATGCCCCATCCTATAACGACCATGCTGCATTTATGGCAACCCCGGTGCAGGCTGGAGGGAAACGGGTTGGTACTCTGATTTTTCAGATGCCGGTGGAACGTATCAATACGTTGATGACTTATGAGGGCAAATGGGTCGCTGCCGGGCTTGGCCATAGTGGCGAGACTTTCCTTGTGGGTCCGCGCAAGCGGATGCGCAGTGACAGCCGTTTCCTGCTGGAAAATCCCGGATCCTTTTTCAAATCACTTGAGACGGCCGGGGTTGATGCCAGGGATCGGGCGATGATTGCCGCAAAATCAACCACGATCGGCTTTATGCAGGTCAATACCCCCGGTGTACAGGCAGCCCTGTCAGGCGTTTCTGGCTTTGATATATTTGAAGACTTTCGTGGTGTCCAGGTTATGTCGGCCTATACCCCATTAGATGTAGTCGGGTTGCACTGGGCATTATTAAGTGAAGTTGATCAGGATGAAGCCCTGTCGGCGATCTATCTGCTCAAAGACGAGTTATTGCAGGAAGTTGTGGTATCAACACTCGCGGTTCTGCTGTTGTCGATCGCGGCTGGTTTGCTGACGGCCAGGGCCGTAACGGGACCTATTCAGCGGCTGTCTGATGCGGTTACCCGAGTGGAGGCTCATGCTGATTTACGCACGCCTGTGCAGGAGGAGGGGGATGAAGAGCTCAAAGGTGTTGCCCATGCGGTGAACCAGATGCTGGTAGGTTTTAAGGGGGTGGTTCAGGATATGAATGGCTCCAGCCGTCACCTGACAAGCCTGTCGCAAGAGCTGGACGGCCTGACGTCGGATGCCGCTGCCGGAGCGCGCCAGCAATCAGATGAATGCCATGCCGCCACAGAGTCAGCAGAGTTAATGGGGAAAATGAGCGGGCTAATGGTCGACAGCGCCAGTGAGATTGTCAGCCACAATGCTCAGGCCCAGGCAGCGATCAATAAGACCTACCAGATGCTGGATAAAAATGTGGGTTCAGTTTCAAATCTGACCAGCCATATGGTTGAGGTCGAAGGCATTATTGAGCAACTGACGGCTGATTCTAAAGACATTAACAAGGTGCTGGAACTGGTGAATGACATTGCGGCCCAGACCAATCTGCTGGCACTGAATGCGGCGATTGAAGCAGCCCGTGCCGGTGAGCAGGGGCGGGGGTTCTCAGTGGTTGCTGATGAGGTGCGAACCCTGGCGGTGCGAACCCAGACGGCCATTGAACAGATCGGCAGTATGCTGGAAACCCTGGCCGAACATTCGGGCCAGGCGAGGGCGGCATCTAACCGTGGAAAAGCGGCAACCGAAGGGAATGTGCGTGAGGCGGAGCAGGTACGAGATTCACTGGATCAGACCATCGGGCTGTATGCCGCGATGAATGAGATGACAGCACAGATGGCATCGGCGTCGACGGACCAGAAAGTCGCGGCTGAAGATCTGTATAAACGGCTGACCAGTGTTGAGCATATCGCTGTGACGGCGTTAGCCTGTAACGACGGAATATCATCGATGACCGAACAGCTGGATGGCAATGCCCAGGCACTGGAAGTGCAGGTGCATAAATTCGTGGTGTAGCTGCGAGCCCTGCACGGTTAAGCCAGCGGTGGCTGGCTTAACTGATGTAGCGCTCGATGTCAGAACCGCCGACGCAAAACACAACGTTACTTTCTGCATCGGTAATCGCTGCAGCAGCGGCCTGAACTCAGTGTCAGGCCGGTGTTAAAACTCTGTCTTCAGCGCTTTAGCGCTTCATTAAACAGTTCCCAGTCTGACTGCACCCGGCGGGCATAATTGAGGGCCACGCCACGCAATACCAGATTGAAGGCTTTGCGGTTCGGGCTGACTTTCTGACGGATAAAACGGATAAATTTATTATCCGGGTTCTGAACGTGACGTGAGCCTCGGGCATGTTCACGGCCCAGAATTTCTCCCCAGATCGAGGCCATGTGCAGGTATTCACTTTTGTTCAGTGATTCGGTTGGGAAGTCACGTTTAAACGGTGAGCGTTCGCGTACCGAAAAATGAACCTCATCGATTGTCAGCCAGCCCAGCCAGCTGTCCGGGTGCTCAGCGATTGCCCGGAAAGCATGGGCATGGCGTTGCCCTTCATCGGGGAAGGTCGATTTATACCAGTTACGCTCCGCTTCAGGCATCACGGATACGGAAGCGGGCTGCTTCTGTTCTTTAATATCCAGAATCAGGTTTTTCTCTGCTGTTTCACCGGCGATCAGAGCGTAGTAGCGCTGATTGCCCAGAGATCCTGTGCCCGCTGCCTGGCGAACGGCAATATCGAGAATACGTGGTGAGCGAGTCTGTTCGGGATGTTCGCGGGTGTTGTGGTAGCTGTTCAGCGCGCGGATCAATGCCAGCCGGGTGGACTCGGGTACGGTCTCCAGCTTTTCCTGGTCGAAGTCAAAACGGCTGAAATTATCGCAGGTCCATTTTTTCAACATCCGCTTACGGCTGTACTTATCGTGCACCTCCTCCAGGAAGTGGCGGATGGGCTTGGGTGCGAATTCAATCCGAGCGGCGGGGTTATCATCACTCGCACTGACCACCGCTTTCAGGTAAGCCTTGCCCAGGTTCTTCACGGCTTCATCTGCCAGGTCTTCGTTAGACCAGGGTTTTTCCGCCAGGTCCAGCACCATGCTGATCGCCAGCCGCCAGAGGTCATACTGGTAATCAGCGACGATGGCATCATCAAAGTCATCCATACCGTAGTAGATACGGTCATGATGATCATGCAGTGCGCCAAAATTGTAGACATGCGCATCGCCCTGCAGCCACAGCTGACTGTCGGGACGGCCCCCAAACAGTGAGATACGCCAGTCGTGGGACATATCCTGCCAGAACAGATGGTTGGTACCACGGAAAAAGACAAAAGGACTGGCTGCCATTTTTTGATATTTCAGTGTCCGTGCCTCGGCAGGCAGGGTGCTGTTAAAGCGTGCGATTTCAGTCAGTAAAAGCTGTTCGCGTGTGTGCAGTACCTTCATTTTTTGCCTTTCCCCTTTGATATGCAGCCCGCAGGCTACCTTGCCTCTGACAGAGCGGCAATCCTGCCGCTGTACTCTGACAGTCTAACGAAATTGGCCGCTCGACGCCCGTCCACAAAGGTTGCAGCCTGGACTAATGGTGGGCTTTATGTCCGATTACTGGTGTTGCCAATAGCTTTCTGCCAGGGTGCCCATTATCAAATACTTATGTCAGTGAGGGCCGACATCATGGGACAACGCATCTTCAGCATACTGGGCGCTACCACTTTACTCTCAGCGCTGGTGTGCAGCACGCCAATACAGGCCAGTTGTGAGCTGGAACGACCGGTTCGACTGGCGGGCATGAGCTGGCTGTCAAACCAGGTGACGGTGGCAATTCAGCGTCAGATTCTCGAACAGGGCTACGGTTGTCAGACTGAAGAAGTCATAGGGGGAACCTTGCCCATGATCATGGCGACTATTCGTGGTGATGTCGATGTGATGAATGAAATCTGGCCGAACAGTGTGGCAAAGGCCTGGAACAAGGCGGTTAGCGCAGGCAAGGTTGAGCCGCTGGGCAGCATCTATTCCGGTGGAGTCGAGGGCTGGTATGTACCGGCTTACCTGGCATCCGCGCAGCCGACCCTGACTGATGTCGCCAGTCTGAAACGGCATGCAGCCTTATTTGCGGACTCTGAAGCACCCGGTAAGGGACGCTTTTATAATTGTCCGGTGGGCTGGAGCTGTGAAGTTGTAAATGACAACCTGTTGAGGGCCCTGCAGCTGGATGCCCACTACAACGCCTTTTCTACCGGCAGTGGTGCAGCGCTGGAAGCGGCGGTGGTCTCCGCTTATAAGCGTAAACAGCCGATTCTGTTCTATTACTGGGGCCCCTCGCCATTACTGGGTCAGTATGAGTTTACCCGCCTGGCGATGCCTGCCTACAACGCCCAGGCCCATCAATGTAATTTGAGTAGCGACTGTGAACAGCCGGAAGTCAGTGATTTTCCGGTGACGGATATTATTAATGGTGCTAACAGTGAGTTTGTCGCGAAAGCGCCGCAGCTCAGTCAGTTCTTCCGCCGGTTTAATATTCCTACCGAACAGTTTAATCAGGTGCTGGGCTGGGCGGCAGAGCAAAAGGCTGAGCCGTCTGAGGTGGCAGCGAACTTTATTAAAACCCGTCGGGATCTGTGGCAGCAATGGGTACCCAGGGCGGTGGCAGAGCGGCTGGATGATCACAACTGAAGCTGGCGATGAATCCAGCCCTCTGCAGCCTTGCTCCGCGAGCATCCAGGCGTGTGCCGGTGCCTGATATGTGCGCAGAGCGCTGCTATATGTGTGATTTTCGAGGTTGATCAGAGCTGATCGGAGCCCTGGGCAAAGTCGCGAGGTTTGAGGTTAAACGGCTTCAGGAACGGTTTTTCACCGGTGTTCTGGTGATCCCCCAGCAGCTTGCCGTTAACCACCGTACCGTACAGACTGCTTTTATGAAAATTCAGGTACTTCTCTCGGGTTTCCTTCACATCGCCGGTGTAACGAGGGTCCTGTGGGCGTTCCTGGGAATCGATGAAGTAGGCAACATCCCAGGCCTGCTGGTCACTCAGGGTGCCCGGCTTGCCTAGTGGCATGTTGTGCTTGATAAAGGCTGATGCCGTTTTCAGGCGTACCATACCGGCACCCCAGTTGTAAGCACCATCACCCCATAGTGGTGGGAAAACAACCTCACCACGGGCTGTCTGGCCTTCACCCTGTTCGCCATGACAGAGTACGCAGTTGTCTTTAAATACCTGGGCTCCGCGCTGATAATCTGGCTCCTGAGCCGGTTTGGCCAGTTTACCGAATCCACGTCCGGCAATATTCCCTTCATACATCGGGGCTTTGGTGGCCATCCATTTGTGATAGGCCACCAGGGAGAGCATGGTGTCGCTGCCGTAGGCGGGTGGTTTGCCATTCATGGAGAAGGCGAAACAGCCTGCGATCCGTTCTTCAACCGAGTTTACGTGCTGATTTTTACCACGGAAGTTTGGCAGCGTGGTCGCGGCAGGCCAGACTGGAGCGGCCCAGGATTTCCGTCCTTCACCCATATGGCAGCTACGGCAGTTCATATCGTTGAAGACATTCTCACCACGTAGCTGCTGGGTATTCATAAACAGATCGTAGCCTTTAAGAATCACTGAACGAAGCTGTGGCTTCATCTTGTCATTCTCGATCAGGCTCTCAATCGTCGGCACATCATGTACATACTGGCCGGGTTTGGCTGGTGGCAGATTAACGGGCACCTGAGGTGCACTCTCGGCGGCCTGTGCAGTGCTGCTGGCCAGTGCAATAGCCAGGGTCAGCGGGCTAAGGAAAGCAAAATGGTTCATGGGAACTCCTTATTTAACCGCTGGCTGATGGGCTAACCAGGCAGACACTGCATCAATATCGGCATCGTTCATACGTGAAGCGACAGCCAGCATCAGATCCTGTGGATCATTACTGCGCTTACCTTCGCGCCAGGCTTTAAGCTGCTGGGCGATATAGCCCGCATGCTGACCCGCCAGTGCAGGGAAGCTGCTGCCGACTCCCAGCGCATCGGGCCCATGGCAGCTATTACAGGCTGGGATATAGCGATCCCAGTCACCGCGTTGAGCCAGTTTTTTACCCAATAACTGCTGTGTCTCTGTTGGCGCAACCGGGTTAGCGGCAGGAACGGGCAGGCTGGCGTAGTAGGCGGCGACATTGGCTGCCTGCTGTGAGTTGAGCATCAGGGCGAACGGCTTCATGGTCGCGTTGGCTCGCTTGCCCGATTTGAACTCCGTCAGCTGTTTCTGGATATAGCCTGCATCCAGCCCTGCCAGCCGAGGCCAGGGTTCTGCGCCAGCGTTGTTTTTACCACCGCCATCTTGCTGGTGGCAGGCGGCGCAGACGGCAGCCATCTGCTTACCCTGAGCAACATTGCCCGTTTCGGCCTGAGCGGGTGTCAGCACACAGAAACTGAGCAGCACCGCCGACGTCCAGGTCAGAGGTTTGATGTACATATAGGCTCTCCATTGGGTCATTATTAGTACTATTTGGCGATCAGTTAATTAGAATAATTGAATAAAGCGTTTATTTAAACTGTCAGGGAGAGGGATGTCGACGAATGGCCTGGGCATCGATGGGCTCAGATATAAAGACAGGTAGAATACTGTATGTTTTGTTGGCTCGATGGTAGAGCCCGTTTTGTATTCAGAGGATGTTGTGATGGCTATAGCGGCTAAACCGTCGGTGGCGTCGATGCCGATTAAACCGGTTGACGGTGCCACGGTGCTGGATTTTTTATGCCAGAAATTTCCTCGTATCAGCGCCGAACAATGGCGGCAACGTATGGCAGAGGGCAAAGTACACCGTGATGATGGCAGCCTTTACACACCGCAATGCTGTGTGGTGTCACAGCAGCGGGTGCTCTATTACCGTGAAGTCCCCGCCGAACCGGTGATACCCTTTCAGGAACAAATCCTGTTTGAAGATGAACTGCTGCTGGTGGCCTGTAAACCGCACTTCCTGCCCGTGATCCCCAGTGGTCCTTATGTCAATGAGTGCCTGCTCAACCGGCTATGCAAACGTACCGGGCTGGACCAGCTTGTTCTGGCGCACCGGATCGACCGGGAAACCGCCGGGCTGGTGCTGTGCTGTAAACAGCCCGAGCACCGGGCTGCCTATCAACGCCTGTTCGCAACGGGCAATATTCGCAAGCAGTACCATGCTGTGGCAGCTGTGGCAGAACAGATTCAACCGGGCATGCAGTGGCAGGTGCGCAATCGGATAGAGAAGGGGGAACCCTGGTTTCGGATGCAGGTTGTCGATGGCCAGCCGAACAGCGACTCCAGCATTGAATGTCTGAGGGTGGAGCAGGGGCGCGGCCTGTTTTCACTCAGCCCGCACACCGGCAAGACACACCAGTTGCGAGTGCATATGCACAGCCTGGGCATGGCACTGGAAAATGATCGGCTCTATCCGGTGCTGCAGGATAAAACCCCGGACAACTATGACCGGCCCCTGCAGCTGCTGGCGCGGCAGATTGATTTTATCGACCCGGTTACCGGTGAGCCCCGGCACTTTGAGACGTCACGCACGTTACAGTTTTAAGTGAACGCAGCGGCTATTCATTTACTCGCGCCAGGACAATCACTAACATCCCGGGTCTCTATTCATAGGCAAGGAGAAAGCCGTGCGTTATCTGATGTTTGTCACTGTTCTCTGGGCGTTCTCGTTCAGTCTGATCGGGGTATATCTGGCCGGTAAGGTCGATAGCTATTTTGCGGTGTTGATGCGCATTATGCTGGCTGGTTTGATCTTTCTGCCCTTTACCCGCTGGCAGGGGCTTCCTGGGCGATTGAAGGGCGGTATTACCCTGGTCGGCAGCCTGCAGTTTGGGGTCACCTATATCTGCCTGTATCAGTCTTTCCTTTACCTGAGCGTGCCGGAAGTGCTGCTGTTCACCATTTTCACGCCGCTGTATGTGACCCTGCTGGATGATGCAATCAACCGGCGCTTTTCACCGGCACCGCTGGTGGCGACGGTGATTGCTGTGATCGGTGCCGGGGTGATCCGTTACGATGGCCTGAGTGATGATTTTATTACGGGCTTTATCCTGCTGCAGATCGCTAATCTGGCCTTCGCTGCCGGTCAGGTCGGTTACGCCAACCTGATGAAACGCTACCCGGTTGAATTACCGGCCTGGCGCTCCTTTGGCTACTTTTTTCTTGGTGCGTTGCTGGTGGTCCTGCCAGGCTTTCTGGTGCTGGGCAATCCGGACAAACTGCCGACCACGGGTTTGCAATGGGGCATTCTGGTCTGGCTGGGACTGGCGGCTTCCGGGCTGGGCTTCTATCTGTGGAACAAAGGTGCCTGTCAGGTGGATGCGGGCACCCTGGGAATTATGAACAACGCCCTGGTACCTGCCGGGCTGATCGTCAATATCCTGATCTGGAATCGCGACGTGGACCTGACCCGGCTGGCGATTGGCGGGGCGATTATCGGTCTGTCGTTGTGGGTAAACGCCCGCTGGAATCGCTGGTTCCAGCTATCACCGGCTCAATCTTCGGCAAACTGAATGATCCCTTCTTAGCAGCTCGCTCCACGAGCGTCACAGGTCAGTACCTCGAACCTGACGCTCGTAGCGAGTTGCTATATCAAAGCTGTACGCGCCGTACCGGCCCGGTTCAGGCTATGATGGCTCGCTATTTCCCTGCCTGAACTGAGCCTTATCTGTGCCTGATACTTCCTTTATCCTGAACTTCCTCGTGTTTAGTGAAAGCTTGCTGCCCGGCTCAACTTCGTTGTTGAGCTTTGTACAGCAACGTTTTACGCGCACCGAGCCGACTGAACTGATTGACTGGATAGCCTCGGGCCGGGTGTGCGTGGATCAGCAGCTCAGCTGTGCTGAGCAACGGCTGGCAGCGGGGCAGACGGTGCAGGTCACAATGCCTGATCATCGGGAAGATCCGGTTGATACGCGCTGGCAGCTGGTGTGGCAGAACGAGGAAATCATGGCGGTGTATAAACCGCCGCTGTTGCCGGTCAGTCGCACCACTCGCAATCTCTACAACACGCTTATCCAGCTGGTACGGCGGCAGTCACCATACTATGACGCCCATTTGCTGCATCGGCTGGATACTGAAACCGACGGGCTGATTCTGCTTGCCAAAGACAAAGCGGCCGATCTGAAATGGAAAAAACAGCTGGCCAGCCTGATTGAACGCAAGGTGTATCATGCCTGGGTGTACGGTCAGCCTGACTGGAACGAACGGACCGTCGAGTGTGAACTGTCAGAACGCGAAGGCAGTGCTATTCGTAGCCAGATGTATGTGGTCGACCCGACGCAGCCGGAGCAGTATAAAAAGCCCAAACTGAGTAAAACAGCGTTCCGAGTGTTGCGTACTGAGGGGGCGTATTCACTGCTCGAATGTGAACTGTTTACGGGCCGCAAGCACCAGATCCGTAGCCAGCTGGCGCACCTTGGCTATCCGGTCGTGGGGGATAAAATCTATGCCCATCAGGGGCACTATTATCTGAAACGGCTGGAGGCTGGGCTGACTGATGAAGATATTGAGTTGCTGGGCGGACCTCACCATCAACTAACGGCAGTCAGGTTGGAGCTGAGGCTGGATCCAGGTCGCGAGCTGGTCTGTATTGAATTGAACTGAGGTATTCTGACCCGACCATCGTCTGTTGTGAAGGTTATCTGTCAGGACGGGTAAGTCTGGTTTTATCGTTTGCGGTAACAGGAAACTGGTGTTAGTTTTCTGAACACCTGTTCAGAGTATTGGCTACACAGTTGAGACGATTCAGGTGGGCAGTAACGCGGGATACTGCCAATGGTGCACCCTGCCAGTCGGAGTGCGGTAAGGCCGCCTGTCACGTTATGTCTCTGAAATGCTTGAACAGATCGTGGGGCAAGGATAAATCCCGCACTATCGTTGCTTGAAAGAACGCTTCTAGCCAACTGACAAACAATAAATAAGGAAGGAACCGTGACTAATCTGGCCCAAACTGCGAACTATTTGCTGAATCTTCGGGGTGAAAAAAACCGCGATCTATCACAAAAACCGGCCGATATCGCAGCTGTTCATGCTTTAACGCAGGCGGCGGTTAACGTCGAGCTGTTTACCATTCCTCTGTATATGACAGCGATGTATTCCATTGAAGGACTGCATCAGATTAACGGCGCAAATGCTCTTTACCAGGGGCGTGTCTGGCCGGGATCATCTACCAGTGCAAACCCACAAACTAAGAATGAAGAAAGCTTTAATCTGATATTTAGTGTATTCATTCAGGAAATGCTCCACCTCGAGCTGGCCGCGAATATTTGTACCGCGTTGAATAAAAATGCAGAGGGTGTTGCCAATACATTTGACCCGACCTTTACCAGCGCGCTATTGCAGGGAAGTTATCAAGCCGATCAGGTTGATTACCCCAATGCGTGGCTGTGTTATGGCCCTGAAAACACCAAAATACCGCACATTGTGGATCTCACAGATTTTAAAGATGGCGTGACACTTGGTGGTGTTGATCTGGCGTTGAATCAGGTCAAGGTTAACGTTGAGGCATTAAATAAGAACTCCATTTCACTGTTCATGGCCATTGAAGCCTCTCATGAGGTTATCTATGAAGGCCTTGCACCAGACAAGCGTGCGAACTATTTCCCCGCCGTTCCGTTTGCGAACTGGACCGAGCACTCAACGGAAGTTGATCTGCCCGATTTTGGTTCTATTGCACACATGTACAGCTGCCTTGCAAAGTACCTGAACTTTGAATATGCCGATGGCAGTACGCTGTTCAGCGCGGTTTTTAATCCTGATTCCGCGCAACAGGATCTGTTTAATGTCTCTGACCGTAAAGGTGGCCATGGTGCGTCTGGGCATCCATGTGCTGAGTTTTCAGGCATGGGTAATCTGACGGTGACCGCTGCAGACCCTACCACCGCCAAGGAACAGATCTTCAATATGATCAGTGGCATCACAGATCAGGGTGAGGGGGATATGCTGACGGTTAAGCCGACTCCGGTGAATGATGGCCTTAATTTGCTGAGATCAGCTCCCGCTGATCTTGAATTAGCCGGAGAAGTTGAAACACGTTACCAGCCAGACCGGTTCGCGCTGGAAGCGGATTACCCTTCCTACAATGACCAGGGTGAGCGTCTGCCCGAGTCTGCCGATGCCCATGCCCGTTATACGGGTGGTGAACTTGACCACTTCAAGCGTTTTGAGGATGTGGCGGTGTATATGAACGACGGCCTTATTAGCACCTGGGCTGACTGGCATGCCAATCCAGATAATAAATGGACGGCTGAGTTGTTGACTACACCAGACTACCAGCCAGACCCGGCCTCCAAAATTCCTAAGCCAGAAGATGTTGCCACAGCCCTGAATAATCTAAAAGCGACCGATGGCGATGCGAACTATCTGACCTTTAGCCATATAGCAGCAGGTTCGATTGCGGGCATCACCACTGTACTGAATGATTACTGGAACTACCGTGATTTTATTGGCAAGGCCGGGCCGCTGAAACCTGGCTGTACACCAACCCCTGCTGACCCTTATGGTTGCTACGAAGACTCCACTCCAACAGCCTTCCCCTATCCATCGATGGGTGGTTCGGGGGATCGAATTTCAATCTGCTGGGCGATATTTGGTAAAGCACCAGAGCTGTACAAAGGTGCTTTCCCGCGTCAGAAAGGTGGCTCGCCAGCACAGGGTACCGGGCCTGCTAACCATGCGTGCCAGGGGATGTCCTTCAACGGTGATAGTGATGCAAACGCCTGTGCGACCAAAGGTGTGTTCCATACCTGTAAAGGTTCCAACAGCTGTGCGGGTGAGGGCGGTTGTGGTTTTGTTCATGATGCCTTTGGTGGCGGGAATTGTAGTTCCTCTGGTACAAACACCTCGAAAGGTGCGTTGTTCAGTGCGCCAGCGGATAACCAGTGTGGTGGCAAAGGTGGTTGTGCGGTACCAATCTCTGCTTCTCAGCTGTTCGCAGAAAGCGGCACCATGCAGTTGTTTGACCTGAAAAACAAAACGGACGGGAACTACAATCAGCTGAATACGCTGGAATATCAGCAAGGCGAACCGGTCTATTCGGTCGCATGGCGGGCCTATAACGAAGCATTGAAGGGGGAGAGTATTGCTGACGGTGAAATGCCAGAGGCGCCTGCGCCAAGCGACCTGCGCCTGGCATTCCCCCCATCTACCTGATTAGTTAACGTGTGATTATGACGCGGGTATCAGCATTGCTGATATCCGCGTTTTTCTATCTTCTGTGCTACCAGGATAAATGATGAACTCTATCGTATCGGGCCCGGCCCCTGACGTGGCACTGGCTGACGCTTTGCCCCGGTTGGGTTTTGGTGTTGGCTTACGTAACTGCCACTATGAATGGCTACTGAAAAACGATCTCGATCTGACGCATGCGCCGTCGCAGTCGCCGCCGGTTGACTGGTTCGAGATCATCAGTGAAAACTTTATGGATAATCACGGCTTCGCCCGTTACATGCTGGATCGAGTCCGTGAGCGCTATCCGGTTGTAATGCACGGTGTCTCACTGTCGATTGGCTCTAGTGATCCGCTCAACAGGGAATACATCGACGGGTTGAAAGCACTGATTGACCATGTAAACCCGGCCTGGATATCAGACCATATCTGCTGGACCGGCATCGCCGGGGTGAACACCCATGATTTGCTACCGCTGCCGTATACCGAAGCAAGTTTGCGGCATGTGGTGCAGCGGGTAAACGAAGTGCAGGACATTCTGCAGCGGCCACTGATTCTGGAAAACCCCAGTACCTATTTGCAGTTTAAAAGCTCGGATATGAGCGAGTGGCAGTTTATTAATGCACTCTGTGAGGAAACCGGCTGCGGGCTGTTACTGGATGTGAATAATGTATTTGTCTCCGCTTTTAATCATGGCTACGACCCGGAGCATTACATCCGCTCGCTACCCCATGATTGCATTGTACAGATGCATCTGGCAGGCCCTACCCATTGCGGCAGTCATATGATTGACACCCATGATACGGAAGTACCACGGCAGGTGTGGAAGCTGTACCAGCTAGCCCAGTCTCTGGTGCCGGGCTGTTCTACTTTGCTGGAATGGGATGCGAATATCCCGGCTTTTCCTGTGCTGGTGGCTGAGCTAAACAAAGCCAGACAAGCGTTGTCTGGTGAATTGCCAGGTACTGATCTTGAGTATCAGCCACCGGCTTCAGGTCAGGCTGACCCCACGGTTGTATCAACTCCGATCCATCACAACTTACAGGTTGAGTATGCTGAATCTGACTGAGTTACAGCACTGGTTTGGTCTTGCGGTTATCCGCCGTGAACTGGATCCTGATCTGTTGCATCAAACGGTTGTCGGCACTGAACAGTTAAGTGCACAGCAGCGGATGGGGATTTATGCGGAGGGGTACCGGTTACGGTTACTGGAATGTATGCGGGCCGAATATAGCTGCCTGTATGCGCTGTTAGGGGAGTCGATGTTCGACCCTTTTGCTATGGAGTACCTGGCAGCGCGTCCTTCAAATTCACACACTCTGTTTGAATTGGGCAGAGACTTCCCTGCATTTCTGACCGCGACCCGACCCGCAGTGAACGATCCAGAACAGCTGCGGGGCATGAAAATGCCGGAACAGCTGGCGCAACTGGAACGCTACCGGGTCATGAGTATTCGTGGTAAGGGTACTGAGCGGACATCAATCGAGGCGCTGGATGCCAGCCTGCTGCTCTTTCAGCCTGACTGGGTATTTCAGTTAGCGGACACCAGTTTTGTATTCGACAGTGACTTTGATTTTGTGCCCTGCATCGATGCGCTGGACCAGCAGAAGACGATTCCGTTTCCGAGCTATCGTCCGCAATCGTTACTGGTATACCGCTATGGCTATCGTATTCGTTTACAAAGGCTGGAGCCCTGGCAGGCTGCGTTTTTACAGGGCTGTGATGGTCAGGCTTACTGGCAGCAAGTGCAGCGCCAGGTAGCGGATCAATGTCAGTTGGACAGTGGTGAGCTGATGGCCCGGTTGATTACCTGGTTGCCAGAGGCGGTTCAAAAGGGAATCGTTGCTGTCGTTGGTTGACACCGGTGTTACAGAATAGTTGTTCTTGCCAGCAGGGTTGCTGGCTGTACCAGGGTCGATTGCGGCTTTGACAATGCAGTTATCTACCTCCGGAGGGGCTGAGATGCCGCGAATGGTTTCCCCGGTTCGGTTTTGGGAGCTTTACATAAATTAACGCTTTATCAGATTTTTTGAATGTACCGCCAGTGTTAACATGCGACCTGATCGCAATCCCTATCAAGATTTGACAGGAGTCAAACAATGACCGCTCTGGTAAAAGTACTTTCTGCAGTATCCCTGGCCGCGCTGATTGCCACCCCGGTGGCTGCTGCCGATGTGCCATTTGAGAAAGAGATTGAAGCACGTCAGGCGCACATGGATGTCGTGAAATACAACATGGGTATCCTGGGCGCGATGGCTAAAGGCAAGCGCGACTATGATGCCAATCTGGCGGGTGCCGTGGCAAAGAACATGCTCAGCGCTGCGACCATGAACAATATGTCCATGTGGCCACAGGGATCTGATAACAGCGTTGATGCGCTGTCTGAGCTGACTAAAGCTAAGCCAGGTATTTGGGCTGAAGACTCTGAAGTGGGTGATAAGCATAATGCCTGGGTGAAAGCGTCGGAAACCATGGCGGCAGAAGCCGGTAAAGACCTGGCCAGCCTGCGTAAAGCGATGGGCCCACTGGGCAAATCCTGCAAGGGTTGCCATAAGGCTTACAAAGCCAAGTAAATCTGCGAGGTCAGCTGTTGGCTGACGACAACAACCTGGCCATGGGCATCTGCCTGTCGCCAGGTTTTTACTATCCGCTGCCTGAAGGAGGCCGCATGAACCAGCGTGTAACGCCGCCCATGATTAAAGTGTGGGACTTGCCCGTTCGTATTTTTCACTGGAGCCTGGTGGGTCTGTTTGTGTTCCTGATTATCAGTGGCGATCTGGGTGATGAGCTGATCGAATGGCATTTTTATGCTGGCTACCTGCTTTCCGGCCTGATTCTGTTTCGGCTGATCTGGGGGCTGATCGGCTCACAGCATGCCCGCTTTACCGCGTTCATCCGCCACCCGCTGGAAACCCTGCGTTATAGCCGGCGTATGCTGACGGGCAAGGCTGAGCACCACTACGGCCACAATCCTGCTGGCGGAATGATGGTTGTCGCACTGCTGTTATTACTGGGGCTGCAGGTCGGCAGCGGGCTGGTCACCAGTGACGATATTCTTTGGGATGGTCCGTTTTACAGCTCTGTCAGTGACGAGCTGGCTGACCTGGGCGGTACGGTACACCATCAGTTGCAGCTGTTTCTTAAAGTGCTGGTCGGTTTACATATCCTGGCGATCGTCTTCCACCGCTTTAAATACCAGGAGCGGCTGGTACCGGCAATGATCCACGGTAAAAAAGTCAATCTTGACGGTGCGGTGAATGCTGATGGGGCTAGGCTGGTGCCATTCATGCTGGCGACTGGACTGGCAGCAGGCTGGGTGTATTACCTGTTCAGCTTACCGTTGTGAGGGTGGCCGGGTAGGCGCTGGGAGTACTCGCTCCCACGCGGAGCGTGGGAACGAGGGAATACGACGGCAGGTAAGCTGATCAGGTCAGGTTACGCTCATCAAATACCCGCTTGGCTTTACCCTCTGAGCGGGGGATGGTGCCTTCGGATACGATATCAATACGGGTACTGATACCAATCAGGGATTTGATGTGGTGTTGCAGCTCTTTGCTGATGTCGTCGGCGCGGGCACCCTGGTTTTCAGCCCCCGGGGCCATTTCGACTTTAACCAGTACTTTGTCGAGGTTACCCTCACGGGTCACCACGATTTCGTAGTGGGGAGCCAGCGCCGGGATTTTCAGGATCTGTTCTTCGATCTGGGTCGGGAATACGTTTACCCCACGGATAATCAGCATATCATCGGAGCGGCCGGTGATTTTGTCGATGCGGCGCATTGGGCGGGCCGTGCCTGGCAACAGGCGGGTCAGGTCACGGGTGCGGTAGCGGATAATCGGCAAGGCTTCTTTGGTCAGTGAGGTGAACACCAGCTCGCCATATTCGCCATCCGGCATTACCTCACCGGTGCTCGGATCGATGATTTCAGGGTAGAAGTGGTCTTCCCAGATGGTTGGGCCATCTTTGGTTTCGATGCACTCCATGGCAACACCCGGGCCCATCATCTCAGACAAGCCATAGATATCGACGGCATCGATACCCAGCCGGTTTTCGATGTTTTTGCGCATCTCGTCGGTCCATGGCTCAGCACCGAAGATACCCAGTCGCAGGGCGGTGTCCCGTGGGTCCAGTCCCTGGCGGTCCATCTCGTCGATCAGGTTGAGCATGTAAGACGGCGTGACCATGATGATATCCGGGTCGAAGTCGCGCATCAGCTGCACCTGCTTCTCGGTCTGGCCGCCGGACATCGGGATAACGGTACAACCCAGTCGCTCGGCACCGTAGTGGGCCCCCAGGCCGCCGGTAAACAGGCCGTAGCCGTAAGAGATGTGGACTTTGTCGCCATAGTGGCCACCCGCTGCGCGGATGGAGCGGGCAACAACGTCGGCCCAGGTGTTGATATCGTTCTGGGTGTAGCCGACAACCGTTGGCTTACCGGTGGTGCCAGAGGAGGCGTGTATCCGTACCACTTCGTTGTTTGGTACGGCGAAGGTGCCAAACGGGTAGTTGTCGCGCAGGTAGGATTTGGTGGTAAAGGGGAACCGGCTCAGGTCTTCAAGGGCTTTGAGATCAAACGGATGAACTCCCTTTTCATCACAGAGTCGCTTGTACGCCGGTACGTTGTTATACGCATGGGCGATACTCCACTGCATCCGGCCTAACTGCAGGCTGCGCAGTTCGTCGATGCTGGCTGTTTCGATTGGATCTAATGCACCACGCAAAGGTTGATCGTAATTCATGATTATTATTGTCCTGAACGTCTGAAGCGTTTTTGTAGAGTCGATTCAATGGCGGCACCACTACCTGGCATAGCGTGGCACCGCCGTTGGGGTCGGTCAGACCCGCTCGATGATGATCGCGATCCCCTGACCCACACCAATACACATGGTGCACAGGGCGTAACGACCCCCGGTGCGATGCAGCTGGTACATCGCGGTGGTAACCAGGCGGGCACCGCTGGCACCCAGAGGGTGACCCAGCGCGATAGCACCGCCGTTCGGATTTACATGGCTGGCGTCATCAGGCAGGCCCAGATCACGCATCACCGCCAGCCCCTGAGAGGCGAAGGCTTCGTTGAGCTCAATCACATCCATGTCGGCCAGCGTCAGGCCTGCTTTTTCCAGCACTTTACGGGTAGCAGGCGCCGGGCCAAAGCCCATAATACGGGGTTCCAGTCCGACGGTAGCCATAGCGACAACACGTGCTTTGGGCGTCAGACCATATTTTTCAGCGGCCTCGGCGGAGGCGAGCAGCAGAGCGCAGGCACCATCGTTCACCCCGGAGGCGTTACCGGCGGTCACCGAACCGTTTTCACGGAAAGGCGTACCCAGCTTAGCCAGCGCTTCCAGGCTGGTGGACGGGCGAGGGTGTTCGTCGGTATCGACAACTAAAGGCTCGCCTTTACGCTGGGGAATGATCACCGGGGTGATCTCTTGATTGAAGAGCCCGGCTTCCATTGCGGCACCGGCTTTCTGCTGGCTGCGTATGGCAAAAGCGTCCTGATCTTCCCGGCTGATATTAAAATCTTCAGCTACGTTCTCAGCGGTCTCCGGCATGGTGTCGACGCCGAATTCTGCTTTCATTTTCTTATTGATGAAACGCCAGCCGATGGTGGTGTCGAAAATTTCGGCACTGCGGCTGAAGGCGGATTCGGCCTTGCCCATCACGAACGGCGCGCGGGACATGGATTCACATCCCCCGGCGATCATCAGTTCGGTCTCGCCGGACTTGATTGAACGGGCCGCCATACCGACGGAGTCGATACCGGAGCCACACAGCCGGTTCAGGGTGGTGCCTGGCACGGTGGTGGGCAGCCCCGCCAGCAGCGAGGACATGCGGGCGACGTTGCGGTTATCTTCACCGGCCTGGTTGGCGTTGCCGTAGATCACATCATCGACCTGGCTCCAGTCAACATCCGGGTTGCGGTCCATCAGCGCTTTGATCGGGATTGCGCCCAGATCATCGGCGCGGACCTTGGCCAGGCCGCCACCGTAGCGGCCAAAAGGGGTGCGGATCGCATCACAGATAAAAGCGTCTTTCATCGAACTCTCTCCTGTTGCAGCTGCGCGCGGTGGCGCAGCTGCCTGTCAAACTCAGACGTCGGTCTCAAGACCCGTGTCAACAAGGCTGCCCTGGATCTGATAGGACTTGCCGCGAAAATACGCCAGTTCTTCGTTGTTCTGGTTATAGAGCGTGACATCGTAAACACCGGTGCGGCCTTTACGCTGACGTTCGCGGGCCACGGCGGTGAGCAGGTCACCTTCAAATCCCGGGGCGATGTAATCAATGGTGCAGCCGCTGGCCACCGTTACCCGGTTGTAGCTGTTACAGGCATGGGCAAAGGCGGTATCGCACAGGGCAAACATAAAGCCGCCGTGGCTCATGGCGTGACCGTTGAGCATGTCTTTACGCACGGTCATGGTCAGGCTGGCGCTGCCGGGGCTGATCTCGGTGATCTCAATTCCCATCGCCTGGGCGGCATGATCGTTTTCATGCATTGCCGCCGAGCAGGCCTGGGCTAATGCCTGAGCTGCTGACGGGGTCACAGGGCACCGCCGGCGACTCGACGACGCAGCAGCGGGCTGGCGCGGTAGCGATCTTCGCCATAATTGCGGGCCAGGTTATCCAGCACGGTAAGTACTTTTGCCAGGCCAATCTGGCGGGCCCAGTGGATCGGTCCTTGCGGATAGTTGACACCGCCCTGCATGGCTATATCTACCGCATCTTCAGAACAGACGCCCTGATTTGTCGCATCAAAGCCTTCGTTAGCCAGCATCGCGACGGTGCGCATAACGGCCATGCCGGGAATGTCGTCGATCAGAGTGACGTGCTTACCCAGCGCCTGAAACAGGCCCACGGCAGCGTCGATGGCACTCTGTTCGGCCTGGTCCGCCGGGGCCAGGGCGATGCGGCTGGCATGGCTGTAATCCAGTGCCAGATCAAACTGAATCAGGTTGCGGTTACCCTGTTTGGCCGCGCGGCGGGTGGAAAACTGGCCGTTAGTCAGCATCAGTGTGGCGTCATCAACGCGCAGCCTGCCATTGCCTTCTACGCGGGTCAGTGGAATGCCTGCGCTTTCAAGCAGCGCGACCAGCGGTTCGGCTACGCCCAGGTTACCTTCCACGATCACGCTGCGCGGGGCGGTGCCTGCAGCAGCAGTTTGTGGCTGAGGTGCCTCAGCACCCTCGGCGTAGTTATAGAAGCCTTTGCCGGTTTTACGACCCAGGTGACCGGCGTTAACCAGCTCCAGCTGCAGCAGCGAGGGCTGGAAGCGTGGGTCGTTGTAGTAGGCCTGGAATACCGAGGTCGTCACGGCGTAGTTAACGTCGTGGCCAATCAGGTCCATCAGCTCGAACGGCCCCATGCGAAAGCCACCGCACTGCTTGAGCAGGGCATCCATGGTGGCGACGTCGGTACCGCCTTCCTGCACCACACGCATGCCTTCGGCATAGAAGGGGCGGGCGACCCGGTTAACGATAAAACCGGGAGTGGATCTGGCGTGGACCGGTTTTTTACCCCAGGCCGCGGACAGCGCATAAATCGCCTCAGCGACAGCTGGATCAGTATCAAGCCCGCTGATCACTTCAACCAGCTTCATGATGGGGGCCGGATTGAAGAAGTGCATGCCCACCAGGTTCTGTGGTCGTTGCAGTTTTGCGCCGATAGCTGTCAGTGATATCGAGGAGGTGTTGGAGGCCAGAATGGTGGTGTCGCCACAGATGTTTTCCAGATCACCGAACACCTGCTGTTTGATATCCAGCCGTTCAACGATGGCTTCAACCACCAGGGCGGCGGGTGCCATATCGCTCAGGGAGTTGATCACCTGGATACGACCGACCAGAGTATCCAGGTCGGCCTGGCTCATTTTACCTTTGCTGACCAGTCGAGAGAGGCCTTTGGCGACGTTATCAAGGCCGCGCTGGCCCGCACCGTCCATGGCATCAAACAGCAGCACCGGGTGGCCTGCTTTGGCAGCCACCTGAGCGATACCGGCACCCATGGTGCCCGCGCCGATCACGCCAATAACAGATTCAGTAGTGAGATGGCTCATGCTGAGTACGCTCTTATTTACCGGTGAAGTTCGGCTGACGTTTTTCCATGAAAGCGGCGACGCCTTCGCGGTAGTCATCGGTACGACCGGCCAGGGTCTGCAGGTCGCGTTCCAGATCCAGCTGCTCATCGAAGCTGTTGTTCCAGCTGGCGTTGATAGCACGTTTGATCAGCGCCAGGCCTTTGGTTGGCTGCGTGGCCAGGTGACGGGCCATGGCCAGGGCTTCGTCTTTCAGCGCGTCATCTTCAACGGCTTTCCAGATCATGCCCCACTGCTCAGCCTGCTCGGCTTTGATTTTGTCGCCCAGCATCGCCAGGCCCATCGCACGGGCGCTGCCGACCAGACGGGGCAGAGTGAAGGTACCGGCTGAATCAGGTACCAGGCCAATTTTGCAGAATGCCTGGATAAAGGACGCCGATTTGGCGGCCAGCACGATGTCGCAGGCCAGGGCGATGTTGGCACCAGCACCGGCTGCAACGCCGTTCACGGCACAGATCACCGGCATCTCCAGCCCGTTGATGGTGCGCAGCAGCGGGTTGTAGTTTTTCTCGATAGACTCGCCCAGGTTTGGCGCTTCAGTTCCTGGTGCGACGTTGCGATCACTCAGGTCCTGACCGGCACAGAAGCCACGGCCATTACCGGTGATCAGCAGGCAGCGGGCCTCTTTGCTTTTTTTAACCGCTTTAAGAGCATCCTTTACTTCGCCATGCATCTGAGTGTTGAAGCTGTTCAGGCTGTCAGGGCGGTTCAGGGTCAGTACGGCGACACCATCAGTGATTTCAAATTCGATCGTTTCGTACGACATGGTTATTTTCCCTTAAAGTTCGGTTTGCGTTTTTCAGTGAAGGCGGCGATGCCTTCGTTGCGGTCTTCAGTGGCGGCCAGCAAGGTGAATGCTTTGCGCTCCAGGTTGAGACCGCTGTCCAGGCTGGTATCGAAGGCTTTAAGCAGCACTTCTTTGGCCAGTCGAACCGCAATGGGTGGTTTCCTGGCAATCAGACTGGCAACCTCACGGGCACGGTCTATCGTGCGCTCGGGGATGACCACTTCGCTGATCAGGCCAAAATCACGGGCCTGGCTGGCGGAGATAAAAGCACCGCTGAGCACCATCTGCATCGCCATGGATTTACCCACCGCTTTAATCAGTCGCTGGGTGCCACCGGCGCCAGGAATAATGCCCAGATTGATCTCGGGCTGGCCGAACTGGGCATTGTCACCGGCAATAACGATGTCGCAATGCATCATCAGCTCGCAGCCACCGCCCAGGGCGTAGCCGTTAACAGCGGCGATCAGGGGTTTGGGAAACGCAGCGATCCGTTTCCAGTAGGTCGGGCGGATGTCGTTCATCACGCCGACCATATCCAGCGATGCCATCTCTTTGATGTCGGCACCGGCAGCGAATACGCTGTCACCACCGGTGACCAGCACGGCTTTTACATCGTCATTGATCGCAGCGGCATCCAGCGTGTCGGCGAGCTCGCTTAGCAGCTGGTTGCGCAGGGCGTTAAACGCGGCGGGACGATTAAGGGTGAGGGTCAGTACGCCGTTGGCGATCTCTGAAACCAGAATATCTTGCAGCTCCTGCATGAATACCTACCGGAATCGATGTGAATGTTCGGGGTGAAGCGCCGCCAGCTAAGGCTGGCGGCGGACAGCACTCAGGCGCCCGGTACACTCAGGCCCAGTCGGCCCAGCATATCGTTTACCTTGCCTTCCCATTCGGTCAGGCGGCTTTCGTTGGTCTGTTTTACCAGTCCGTAATCACGGAAGTGGCGGTTGTGCTCGGAGTCAGCACGGCCAAAGGTGGCGGCAACCCGTGGATACCAGTAGTCCACGCTGCCCTGGGCAGACGCGGTACTTTCAACATCGGTGATGTTGGCCAGACCACGTTCACCCAGCTCGGCGTGACGTTCTTCACCTTTAATGATGTCTTCCATTACTTCGGCCAGCGGGGCATAGGAGCAGTTGCGCAGCTCTTTAAGCTGAACGTTGGAGGCCGCACCCATCAGCGTGCTCAGCACCAGGGCATCGGTCCAGCCCTGGATCGGGTAGTGGAATACATTCAGCCGCTTGTCACCGCCAATACGACGGTTACCCAGATCCAGGGTGCGGCTCAGACGCGCATCCCAGCAATGGGAGGCGACGTAGGTGGCCGGGTTGACGCCGAACTCTTTCAGCAGGTTCAGCGCTTTCTCGGCGTGATCAAACTTGTCTGCCACAATCTGGGCAGCAACCTGACGCTCACGCAGGCCAGGCCCACAGTTGATAACGTTGGCAAAACCAGCGGCACCCGCCAGTTCAGAGTCTGCAAATACCACCATCAGACGCATCAGTTCTGCCCGGTAGCCGGAGGAAAGCGCTTCACCTTGCTGAATCTTTTCGCCGTTAGCGATCCGGTCGATCAGGGTCTTGTCATCCATTGCCATATAAAGCCTCACTTATTCCAAGCACGGGCCGGTAGCCGGTGTTCTTTTTGTTGTTCTGCTTTAGCTGAGTGACCGGGGCTGGCTGCCACGGGGCACTCGGTTGATGACAGAGTAACGCAAAATTATAAAGGGATACAATATTTTAAAATCACAATCTTCTTTTCGTATCACATGCTTTGGTGTATCGTCCCAAATCATAGAGAATTGGCCTGGTAGCGTGCACCACAGCGGATGCCAAGTTTGAGCTGATCTGAATCAGGTTGAACTAAAGGTGAAGAAAAAGCTGTGTTGTGACAGGCCTGTTAGACACTGATCCTGGAGGATAGGATGACTGATATTGCCATTCTGGTAGGCACTGAATCCGGCAACGCACAGATGGTGGCGGATGCCCTGCAGGAAGTGCTGGAAGAGATGAGCCATGCGGTGAGCCTGCATGAAGAACCCTGTGCGGATGAGCTGGATCTGGCCAACCGCGAGGTGATGCTGGTGAGCTGTTCCACCCATGGGGATGGCGAGCTGCCGGATAACATCATTCCATTCTGCGACTTTCTGAAAGAGAACAAACCTGACCTGTCGCATATCCGTTACGGCATCGTGGCGCTGGGCGACCAGACCTACCACCAGACATTCTGTCAGGCGGGTAAAGATGTGGATGCGATTCTGGCCGACTGTGGTGCCGTGCGTATCGGTGACCGCTTTGAAGTGGATGCCTGCACTCAGCCACTGCCAGATGAAGATGCCCGTGACTGGGTGAAAGACTGGATTGGACAGCTGGCCTGAGTGGCTGCTGTGGCTGTGCTGAAAACTGTGCTGTAACAATGAATAATAAAATATCAGACGGGAGAACACGATGAGCGAAACTCTGTTTGCCAAGCACCAGGATACTCTGAACGCCGCTGTCACTGCGACACAAAGCCGTGATTACTTCAGCCCGTTCAAGGAAAACCCGAGCCCGCGCGCCTACGGCGAAACGGCCAATAAAGATGGTGAGAACGCATTCAAAGCGCACATTGGTGCTGACTTTGCGCTGCAGATGCCGGGCATCACAGGTAAAGCGGGCAGCGAGCAGTCGCCATACGGTTTCGAGATTAATACTCAGTATCCCACCGTGGATCTGGATGTGCTGCTGCCTGAAATGGAAGCGGCGCGTAAAGCCTGGCGTGAGATTGGCGTTGAAGGCCGTGCAGGCATCTGTATGGAGATGCTGGAGCGCATCAACAAGGCCAGTTTTGAGATCGGTTATGCGGTAATGCATACCTCGGGTCAGGGCTTTATGATGGCCTTCCAGGCGGGTGGTCCACATGCTCAGGATCGCGGTATGGAAGCGCTGGCGTATGGCTACCAGGCGATGATGTCTGCGCCTGCAGCTGCGACATGGACCAAGCCACAGGGTAAACATGACCCGCTGGTCATGGATAAAAAATTCACCGTGGTTGGCCGCGGCGTGGGTCTGGTCATTGGTTGCTCGACGTTCCCGACCTGGAATACCTATCCGGGCCTGTTTGCATCCCTGGTGACCGGCAACCCGACTATCGTCAAGCCACATCCAGCAGCGATTCTGCCTGCCGCAATCTCCATCAAGATAGCCCAGGACGTACTGGTTGAAAATGGTCTGCCAGCGCATATCGTGTCCATGGTAATCGACGAAGATCCAGCTACACCTTGCACCGCCGAGCTGGCGCAGCGTGAAGAAATCAAAGTCATCGACTTCACCGGTAACACCCCGTTCGGTAACTGGCTGGAAGATAACTGCCGCCAGGCGCAGGTGTACACTGAGAAAGCCGGTGTTAATACCATCATCATCGACTCAACAGATGATTTCAAAGGGCTGGTGCGTAATCTGTCGTTCACCCTGAGCCTGTATTCCGGTCAGATGTGTACGACGCCGCAGGACATCTTTGTACCTGCCGGTGGTATCGAGACTGAAGACGGTCATAAATCTTTCGATGATGTTGCTCAGGCAATTTCGACGGGTGTGACTAAATTCCTGTCTGACCCGGAGCGTGCGGGCATGGTGCTGGGTGCAATCCAGGCACCGGCAACGGCTGAGCGTATCCAGGCCAGCAAAGGGCTGGGTGAGGTGGTACGTGATTCCGAGGCGATGGGGAACCCATGGTTCAAGGATGCCCGTGTTCACAGCCCACTGATTATGACCATTGATGCGGATAAAGAAGCCACCTATATGCAGGAGCTGTTCGGGCCGATCTCTTTTGTGGTCAAAACAGCGGACACGGCGCAGTCCATCGCGCTGGCGAGCAAAGCGGTGAAAGAGCATGGTGCTATCACCATGGGCTGTTATTCTACCGATGAGGCTGTGCTGGCGCAGATCGAAGAGGCTTCACTGGACGCGGGTGTTGCCCTGTCGTGCAACCTGACCGGTGGTGTTTTCGTTAACCAGAGTGCGGCGTTCAGTGATTTCCATGCCACGGGTGCGAACCCGGCGGCGAACGCCTGCCTGGCTGATCTTGCCTTTGTGGCGAACCGGTTCCGGGTAGTGCAGAGCCGCCGCCACCCGAACTAAGCAACAACGCGGGCAGCCCGTCCGCAGGGTGAAGCAGAGAAATCAGTGGATGGCTTTATCTGCTGCCCACCTGGCCGGATGATTTCATCCGGCTTTTTTTATCGTGCGTTTACCGTGGCCGATTGGCTGTGTGTCATTGATAGCAAGGAATCCGATATGTCTTACGAAATGATCACCGTTGAGATTGAATCCGGTGTAGGTACTGTCACCCTGAACCGCCCTCAGGTGATGAATGCATTGAATGTGCAGCTGACCTCTGAGCTGGGCGATGCACTGGATGCGCTGGACCGTGATGCGCAGGTGCGCTGTATTGTGCTGACCGGCGGCGACAAGGTGTTCGCGGCGGGTGCGGATATTAAAGAGATGAAGGATCAGGCCTTTGTCGATATGTATTACAGTGACTTTCCCTATGTGAAACGTGATTGCTGGCGTGCGATTGATGAAGCACGTACGCCGATTATTGCCGCCGTTGCAGGCTTTTCGCTGGGTGGTGGTTGTGAAATGGCGATGGCCTGTGACTTTATTATTGCGGCGGATACCGCGAAATTCGGCCAGCCGGAAATCAGCATTGGCACCATGCCTGGGGCGGGTGGTACGCAACGCCTGACCAAAGCGGTGGGTAAAGCAAAAGCGATGGAGATGTGCCTGACGGGCCGGATGATGGATGCTGAAGAAGCCGAACGTTCTGGTCTGGTGGCGCGTATTGTCAGCGCAGATGAACTGAAAGCGCAGGCATTCAAAACCGCCAGCAAGATCGCATCGAACTCCCGCCCGGTGGTGATGATGGTGAAAGAGGCGGTCAATATGGCAGTGGATGCTGATCTGAGCGATGGCCTGAAATTTGAACGGCGCACCTTTGAATCCACCTTTGCCTTCGAAGATTGCAAGGAAGGCATGGATGCGTTTGCTGAGAAGCGTAAGCCGGTTTTCAAGCATAAGTAACCGGTTGTGCAAGTATTCAAGCTGACGTTCTGTCGCAGCGCGCTCCGCGAGCGTCAGACTTTCCGTACGCACCTGAATATTTCATGCAGCCTTAGGTGCAGGACAGCGTGCAGTTCTACCGCCATGTCCTGCCACGTTATTTGAGATTCAAAACCGCGTCCGGCGTACCGGTCGCGGTTTTTTCCTGTCTGGAGAACGACAATGAGCATTACCACCACCGAAATGAAATACGCTGACTGGGCGGAGAAATTCCAGCCTAAAGAGATTAATGCTGGCGGTGAAAACCCGTTGATGGTGGAAGATGAATTCCTGGCTGAAGAGTTGATGATGGAGGCTGGTGATCAGTATATCTGGACGCTGAAATACGCCGACGAAGGCGATGGCGAAGTACTGGTCAATGGTTTGTGGTCCGTGGGCTGTATCGGCTTCTACATCACTGAACAGCCGTTTGGGCTGGATGATGATTTTGTCGTAACAAAGTAACCCCGGCCTGTAGCAGCGACGTCCCGTCGCGTCACCTTAAAACCCAGGGCTAGCAAGAGAGTAGATGATGAACACAGAACAGACTTTAACCGGTAAACGGGTATGGATTACCGGTGCCAGCTCTGGCATCGGCGAAGCGACCGCACGGCTGCTGGCCAGTGAAGGCGCTGAGCTGGTGATCTCGGCCCGTCGTGTTGAAAAGCTCGACACGCTGGCAGCTGAGTTGCAAGGCCAGGGTGTCACTGTCACGGTTGCACCGGTCGATGTGTCAGACCGGGCGGCGATGGCTGCCGTGGGCGAACAGCTGGTGGCGCTCGGCGGGGTGGATATTCTGATTAACAACGCCGGTACCATGCCGATCAGCCCGATTATCAATGGTCGGGTGGATGAATGGGATCGCATGATTGATGTGAATATCAAAGGGGTGCTTTATGCCATCCACGCGGTCTATTCCGGCATGGCGGAACGTAAAGCGGGTCATATCGTCAATATCAGTTCCATTGCAGCACGCCAGACTTACCAGAGCGCCGGTGTGTACGGCGGCACCAAGCATGCGGTACGGGCAATCTCCGATACGCTGCGCAAAGAGGCGATCCGTTTCAATGTTCGGGTGACTGACATTCAGCCAGGCTCGGTGGCCACTGAACTGCCAGACAGCATCGGCCATGACAAAATTCGCAGTGCCGTCAAAGACAATATGTACGCCGAAGACTCACCCATTCTGCAGCCTCGAGATATTGCTAATGGCATTCTGTATGCGCTCAGTCAGCCACCTTATGTCGATGTTAGCGAGCTACTGATCCGCCCGGTGATCCAGGAAAACTGAATCCAGGTCTGTGGGTTGTGAAAGGAGAGGGTAAAAGTTCCCTGTATCCGGGTAAATTAGGAGTTCTTCCTATATCACCTGAACCCCAAATGACTAGAATGGCTATCCATGGACGGGGTGCACAGGACGCACCACAACAGCCAGGGATGCACGGATAGTTGGCGCGGACATTGAGGGACCGTCGCACGGAATGCGACACATTACCACGGAGTGGTAGCGTTAGCGGCACGGACGTTCGTTAACGAATTTCAGTATTACCAGGCAGGAGCCAGGGCATGCTGAAGCGCAAAAGGATGTGTAGTACTGCACGGATTGCAGTTGTACAGGATGTACAAAATGCTGTTACGGATAATGGCATGTGATACGGAAATCGCGGAAGGGTCAGTTGCATTAGCAAACTGGCCCTTTTTGCTTTTTGCCTCAGCAGGTTAGACACATCGTTCGCTATCCCCTTTGCTTCTTTCTCTTTTTTCCCGCTGTGGTTTTTACCTGGCTGTCACCGTCTGCCGTGTGGATATCCGGCTTCCTCCGTTCAATATCGTCGCTCGGGACCCCATTAGTACGATGTTTGGGTGATGTGTGCGTTTTACCTGACCTGTGGTTTTTCCACCCGCCTGTTTTGGCTGACCATGCTTGTCTGAGTGATTTTGTAACTACGCTGGTGAATATATGTTCCTGTCAGCTGAGTGATTTATCGGTGTGATTTCTTTCATTTTTACTGCCGCTGCATCAATTACATTTCTAGTTCTACTTTGGTATGATCCGCGTCCATCGGTACCGGGTGGATGCCGGGATCAGCGTCAGTCCATGGCGACCTGCGAAGCTTTATCGCTTTCAGGTGCAGTATTCACGGTGAATGCTGCGTTCTGACGTTGCGCCTACATACTTATTACAAGCACCCCCAAATATCAGTGCCGATATAACAAGATAGCGTGTTAACACGAGGCATATTTTGACTACACGATTGAGCATGGCTGACACACTGGGCCTTGGTTTTATGACATTCGCGTTCTTTCTGGGCGCCGGTAATATTATCTTTCCACCACTGGCAGGCATGCTGGCAGGTGAGCAGGTCTCCCTGGCGATGCTGGGTTTTCTGACCACGGCGGTGGGCTTGCCGCTACTGGGGCTGTTTGCAGTGGCTAAAGCCGGTGGTGGTATTCCAACGATGACCCGGGCACTGCCTGCCTGGATGGGTGCTACGATCGCCGTGGCGATCTTTATCATTATCGGCCCGCTGATTGCGGCACCGCGTACTGCGCTGGTGGCCTATGAACTGGGTGTTCAGCCGTTTATGCAGGGTGGCAGCGATAATGGACAGTTGATCTACTCAATCGGTTTTTTTGTGCTGGCCATGCTGCTGGCACTGTACCCAGGTAAACTGATGGATTCTGTGGGTAAGGTGCTGACTCCGTTGCTGATTGTGCTGCTGCTGGCTCTGGCGGCTTCTGTGCTGCTGGGTGATGCAGGTACGGTTGCGCCGACCAGTGCAGCCTATGCCGGTGGTGCTTATGTGAAGGGCTTCCTGGAAGGCTACAACACCATGGATGCGCTGGCATCGATCATGTTCGGCATGCTGATTATTGATCTGCTGAAGAAGAAAGGTATTACGGCAGCGAGTGAACAGTACCGTTACCTGGTAATTGCTGCCGTTATTGCGGCAGCGGGCCTGGCGGTTGTGTACGTATCACTGTTTATCCTGGGTGCGCAGAATGCCCAGCTGGTGCCAGACGCTACCAACGGCGGTCAGATTCTTAGCGCCTATGTTGATCAGCGTTTCGGCAGTGCAGGCCTGATGATCCTGGCGGCGGTAATTACACTGGCTTGCCTGACCACAGCGGTGGGCCTGCTCAGCGCCTGTTCTGATTATTTCTCCAGTCTGACCACGAAAGTTAGTTATGGTCAGTTTGTTATTCTTAACGGCCTTGCCTGTGTGGCGGTCGCTAACCTGGATCTGAGCCAGCTGATCAGTATGAGTATTCCGGTGCTGGTAGCGGTATATCCGATTACCATTGCGCTGATTCTGTTCAGCCTGTTTGCCAATCAGATGGCGATGCCTCGGGTTGCATTGAGCAGCGTACTGGCAGTATCGACGGTTTTTGGTCTGCTGGAAGGGCTTAAAGTTGTGGGTGTTTCACTGGATGCGCTGGCATTCCTGCCATTGTTCGACATTGGCATGGCCTGGGCGATGCCAGTGCTGGCCGTGTTACTGGTGTTTATGCTATTGAAGAAAAGCCGTTCGGCTGCGGTTGCTGCCTGACAGGGAGTTCCAGCGGCCTGATTAAGGGCCGCTGATGCGATTTAAGAAAAGCCCCCTGTGCGGTGACGCACAGGGGGCTTTTTCGTGTGTCGATGGCGCTGCTCACTGACAGTCAACGGCATAGGCTAAAGGCGAGGTTGCCGCCAGCTCAGCTGGAAGCCGATCCCCTGATCAACACTGCTGTCGCTGAATCCGGTCAGCAGGTAGCTGGTCAGTGTCCAGTCACTGTTGAGCGGGCAGGCCAGATAGCCCATCACCTCCTGCAGTGGCTCGCCGGTTGCTGTCAGGCGTTGGCGGTAATCTGCGATTCCGCCCAGGCTGCAGCGGTTATCCAGCTGATACTGAGCACCGACTGAGGCCAGCCAGACATTGCGTGGTGCATAATTATCGCCATCGCCCATCCATTTGTAGCCCAGACTGACCATCGGCATCCAGCGCCCCCGGCTGATGAAGCTGTCCAGCTGCAGGCTGTAATCCGGGTCGCGGTGCAGAATGTTGGCACTGGAACTGGCAGTGGCAAGCCGCACGGCGGCGTTAATGTCCAGGAATATTCCTTTGTCTGCGCCCCATGCCAGCTCTTTGCGAACACGTACTGTGGTATCGCCAAAGCCTTCACTGGTGTCGGTCTGGGTCGACGTGCTGCTGATCGAGGATGGGTCACCATCGATGAAGGTCAGGTTACTGGGGCTACGGGTACTGAGCCAGCTGCTGCTGGCCTGCAGATTCCAGCCCGCGTTTTGCCAGCTGAGGCTGAACGGCAGGTTGTGCTGGTGGGTATCGGTGGTTTGTCCGTAGCTGCCCTGGCTGTATTCATAGCCCAGGGTGGCCTTTAATCGAGGCTCAGCGCTGACAGTGGGGGCCAGTATCAGAAGACTCAGGGCAGATACGGCTGCCGTCCGGGCTGGACGTATTCTGTTCATGTTATTGCTTCCTGCACAGTTAACGCGGTGGGCGCGGTGGGCGCGGTGGGCGTTGTGAGTGATCGGGCCGTTCAGGCCGGGCAACCGTATCGGGTCGCGTCGGGCGCTCGGGTCGGGAAATAATCTCGGGACGAGCGATGATTTCGGGCCGCACCGGTCGCTCCGGTCGAGCAACAACGTCGGGCCGCTGTGGGCGCTCGGGTCGCGCTACAGTGTCGGGCCGTTGTGGGGGCTCAGGCCGGATAGCCGCCTGGGGTCGCTCAAGGGATAGGTGTTGTGGCGCAGGCCTCTGGTGTGCTGACGGTTGAGGTGGCCGCGTGGGTGGCGGCGGTGCAGCCATGGTCGCAGGTTCTGGCCGCAGAGTGCCAGGCTGCTCCGGGGGTGGCGGAGGCGGTGTTATGCCTGCGGGTGTTTGCTCTGGATGCCCGCTGCTGACTTTGTCTGGTTGCTGCCAGTTGGTGGCTGGCTTGGTGAATATTTGCTCCACTTTTGGCGGCTGCCCGGGCTGGATATGAATCTCGAGTACCTGGCTGGGAGCACTGTCCTGATGGGGTTTGGTTGCTGGCAATACTTGCAGTCGTGGACTGTAAGGGCCCGCAACGGACAATGCTGTGCTGCTACGTTCAATGGACAACAGTCGCAGGCCTGGCTGCTGGGTGAGGCGCTGTGGCCGTTCAAGCTTAACGTTTTGTAGTGTGTTATTGATCATCCGAGCCTGCAGGGTCACGAAACTGCCGTGTTCAAATGGCGTTGCTATGGCAGCCAGCGGTAGCTGGCTGATGCTAAGCTGATTGTCAGTCCGTGCAAGGGTGCCGCGTAACAGAATCGTTTGCTGATCGGTAACGGTGTCTATCCGGCTGGCATTGATCTGTTGCGTGGTTGTCCGCTGGCCAGAAATGGCCACCCAGCTGCCAGCCTCCGGTAATGGCTGGTTGTCGGTTAGCTGAATCGTCTGGCCCAGAATCGTCAGTTGACGTTGTTGCAGATCACGCTGGGAAACGGGGCCGATCACCTCATGTACCAGTTCTATGGTACTGGCGCGCAGTTCGCCCTGCTGCCAGCCAGCCTGGATTACGGCGCGCTGGCCCAGGTTTATCTGATCCGGGGTGGCGGGTTTGCCATCCTCCAGGATACGGGTGCGCTCGTCAACGTGGATATGCAGGCCGTTTACCCAGATACTGCCGAAGTCATTAACGGTACCCACAACACCCAGGGTTTCTCCCGGTTGCAGTTGTGTTAGCCAGTGTTCGGTTGCAGGCGTCTGTTGACGACCGGAACCGCCGATACCGCGTTCATCGGCCAGCCGGATACCACTGCCACCGATGCCGGTTTCCTCGGGCTGTTTGCCTGAACCGCCGATACCACGTTCATCGGCCAGCCGGATACCACTACCACCGATGCCGGTTTCCTCGGACTGTTTGCCTGAACCGCCGATACCACGTTCATTGGCCAGCCGGATACCACTGCCACCGATGCCGGTTTCCTCGGACTGTTTGCCCGAGCCGCCGATACCACGTTCATCGGCCAGCCGGATACCACTGCCGCCGATGCCGGTTTCCTCGGACTGTTTGCCCGAGCCGCCGATACCGCGCTCATCAGCCAGCTGGATACCACTGCCGCCGATGCCTGTGTCTTCGGGGAGGGCATCGGTTAACGAATCATCGGTATTGATGACAGCGGGAGTGCTGTAACAGCCGCCCAGAGTAAGGGTGCCGCAGAGCAGAATGATGGCGCGTTGCAGGCGCGGGTCAGTTTTTATCATGGGCAACGTCCGGGTCGCTCTCTGTCTGCTGATCCTGTTGAAAAAAGAAACTGCCGAAGGTCATTCGGTAGTGGGCACCGGGTTTGTTCTCGTCCTGTTCGGCCAGTCGCAATGCGGCTTCGTTAACCTGTTTCAGGCCATCCATCGCGACCTGGTGGGAGAGCTGTTTAAGCGTCTCAACCGACCGGGGGCACAGGTGGTCATAAAATACAGCTCGCTCCAGCATCTTCTCATCAATACCGGGCATCAGGTTGTGTGCGCCCGCGGCTATATGGTCGCGTATATTACGGCCAAAGAAGTGTGCGCGATCATCAAAATTTTTCTCGGTAACAAAGGCATCCGGGTCCAGCACCACTTCATCCTGTGGATTGATATGAACCAGTCCGGCTCTTTGCCATTCATCCAGTACGGCCCGCGGTCGGACATCTTTATTGATTGATTCAACCAGGCCCTCAAAACTGACCTCGGTGTTATCCGTTGAAAGGCGAGGTAGCGGCAGGGGGTTCCCGGCGACGTCGTGGTAGCGGCGATCACCCAGCCAGACCCCCAGTAACCGGGCACCGAGTGAAACGGTTCGGCTCGGGGCTTCGGCATCTTCAGGTTCTTCCAGTATTCGTTTGACATCTTTGCGGTGGACGCCACTGACCACACTGATGCGGCTGAGTGTCTGACGCTTGCCATCGACCTGCATCTCATCATTAACGACTTCAACAAACAGGCTTTTCAGCTGGTTGGCAAACCAGGGGTAAGTCATGCCGTATTCCAGCAGCAAGCGGATCAGTGGCTTAAGTAAGCCCCTGATGGCGTTGATAAGCGCTGGAGGAGGTGTCGGAGTGCTCATAGGGCCTGGCGTGTCGTCCTGTGAAATGAATATAGGCGGGATTTTATCCCACTAATCTCATGCTGACATCAAAAAAGACTTTACGTGGGAAAAAATCACACTTATTATTGGTTCATCGAGTGGGAAATAATCCCACTAACAAAACAGCAGTACCATAGACACGGAAGGGATTGAGTCATGAGAGCATTTAACGGTCAGTCACAGCGCGGTATGCAGCAGGGTCGGATGGATCAGCAGGGTCCGATGGATCAGCAGGGTCCGATGGATCAGCAGGGTCCGATGGATCAGCAAGGTCCGATGGATCAGCAGGGTCCGATGGATCAGCAAGGTCCGATGGATCAGCAAGGTCTAATGGATCAGGAAGGTCAGGAAGGTGAGCATGCTCAGGAAGGTGAGCACCGTGAGCGTGGCGAAGGTCAGGGTCCGCAGCGTCCACCACTGGAAGATCAGGCGCAGACTGTGGTCAACAATGAGGATGGCAGTGTAGAGCTTACGCTGACAGGCACTGATCCTGAAGGCGAAGTACATACCAATACGATTACGCTGTCTGATAGCGCAGAGGGTGGTATAACGATCCACTCACTGAATGACCAGGGCCGTGAAAAGAACGTGACAATCAGCGAAGACAGTGACGATGGCGGTGTGGACATCGATGTCAGCTGCGTGAATGAAGAAGGTGAAACGGTCAGCCGCCATATCGAGCTGGATCTGAATGAGGATGGCACATTATCATTCACCAGCCTGTCTACTCACGACGGTGAAGAGCAGGTGCGTGAACATACTCTGGAGCTGGCTCAGTTCCTGGGTGAAGAGGGTGAGGCACTCAATGTGGCTGAGGTGTTTGAGGCGAGCATGGCGCGTGGGCCGATTGACCTGACGGATGTGGATTTGTCCGGCCTGAGCAGTCTGGCGCCTGAACTTGACCTGTTACTGATTTAAGTACGAGACAAGCTTTGAATAAAAGCCCCGGTCAATCTCAATTGGCCGGGGCGTTTGCGTGCTGTTTAGTGCTAAGCCCGACAGACTTCCAGGGCCTAGCGATAGAGCTTGGCTGCCCACTGGGTTAGCCCGGCAGTAACGCTGCCGAAATGGTCCCCATCGACGACTGGAATGTCTCCCAGCAACTGAGCAATGGCCTGGCGGACGACCGGCGATTTAGCGGTGCCACCGGTGACGTAGATCAGGTCAGGCTGACACTGTGCCTGGCTCAGGGCGTCCTGCATCAGTTCAACAATCTTGCTGACCGGGCGCTCGACAGCCTGTTCATACTCGCTGCGGGTGAGCGCTTGCTGCAGATCAGGACTGATGTAGCTGAGGTCCACCTGATGGCTGTCTGCGGCAGACAAAGCGATTTTACTGTGCTCGGCGCTGCGCACCAGCTGGTAGTTCTGCTTGTGCTGCTGCAAGTTCAGTAGCCGCTTTACTTTGGCCGGTTCATTGGCGTCACGGCCCAGCTGGTCCATCAGTTCGATATTCTGCAGGCTGTTAAACTCGGTCTGGGCCGGGATATCGTTAATCGATACCGCATTCCAGTACGGCTGGGTGGGCAGGGGGCGACCGCTGCGCAGGCTGCTGCCCATCCCAAACACGGGCATCAGGCAGTGGTAGGCCAGATTGATATCCAGATCATTTCCGCCAACCCGGGTACCACTGTGGCCAAGGAAATCAGCGCTGCGGTCATCCTTGATGCGGTGGTCCGGGCCCATGCGAACGACAGAGCAGTCTGTTGTACCACCACCGACATCCACTACCAGTACAGTCTGGTTATGGGTCAGTTCGGTTTCAAAATTGATTCCGGCTGCAATCGGCTCGTACAGCAGCTCGGTGGACTCAAATCCGGCGCGGGCGGCGGCACGATGCAGGATGCCACTGGCCTGCTGGTTGGCAGCGTCACCGCCACTGCCCTGGAAATTAACCGGGCGGCCAATTACCGTATGGCGAATTTTAGTGCCCAGCTGAGCTTCGGCGGCCTGTTTAATCTGGACCATCATGGCACTGACGATATCTTCAAAAAATGCCTGATGTTCTGCCCGCAGGCCACTTACGCCGAGGAATGATTTAGGCGATTTGACGAAATAACCTTCATCGGGGAAATCGATATAGTTTTTTACCGCTTCTTCACCCACAAATACGGTCTGCTCGCTGGCGGAAATGTCCAGCTCACGGCGTGACGCCATTGCCATACGCAGCTGGTTGGCACGTTCTGCCATATAGGCATCACGGTCAGCAGGCACGGTAATCTGATGGGCAACGTAGTCGCAGATCAGTTCACGCGATAATGCATAGAGTGCAGAGGGCAGAAAACACTGATTCTGGTACAGCGGTACCAGTTCGATCTGGCGGGCAGAGTCGTCACTGGCGACGCCCATCGCGCAGTTGGAGCTTCCGTAGTCAAATCCGGCAAACATGGTGATGTCAGTCTATGGCTGGAAAAAGGCCGCGCACGTTAGCACAGCTAGCCGCCGAAGTGGAGAGGCGGGAGGTCAGAAGACGGCGATAGCCGGTATCGCCGCCCGGAAGTTTCGCGGGTAACCGGTTCAGGCTGAGGCGAATTCGACCATCACCTGGCTGCACCACTCGGTCAGCCGGTCTTCAGTCTGTTCACGCTGGCAATCTTCATCCAGTGGCAGGCCGATAAAGTATTTACCGTCTTTCGACAGGGCTTTGGACTCATCGAACTCATAACCCTGATTCGGCCAGTGACCCACGATCCCGGCACCCCGGGCGACGATTTTATCGTGCAGCATACCCATGGCATCAACAAACCACTCGGCATAGCCGTATTGATCTCCCAGGCCGATAAAGGCGACGGTTTTACCGCTGAAATCTATCTGGTCGACTTCATCCCAGATCTCCAGCCAGTCTTCCTGTACCTCACCGTAATCCCAGGTCGGGATGGCAAAAATAAGCTGGTCATAGTCACTACACTGGCTCAGAGCGTTGTCTTTTACATCAAACAGTGCGCAGTCATCTGTGCCAAAAAATTCCTGAACCTTAACGGCGATATCACCTGTGTTGCCGGTTGTTGTGCCGTAAAAAATGCCAATACTCACGCAGTTTTCCTGTGGTGGGGTAAATGTCAGTCAAGGGTACAATTAAATGCAAATGACAATAATTTGCAATATTAAATGAGAATTATTTTGGAATATAGTTATAGCCCGTTGCGTTATGGCTGTCTGTTATTGCTGGGGAGGGGAGTCTGTCAGACGACAGATTGATGACAGTGGCCCTTCGCCTGGGGAGATGAATCCGGTAGAATCGCGCCCCAGATAGATATCAACCAAACTCGAGCTGAGGTAAGCAGACGCTTTATGGGTATTAAGTCGGATAGCTGGATTCGTCGAATGGCTGCAGAGCACGACATGATTTCGCCGTTTGAGCCGGGTCAGGTGCGTCGCCAGGGTGATAATCCGATTGTGTCGTATGGCACCTCGAGCTACGGATATGATGTACGTTGTGCTAATGAATTCAAGATTTTCACCAATATCAACTCCTCCATCGTCGATCCTAAGGCGTTTGATGCCGGCAGTTTTGTTGATGTTCAAGCCGACGTCTGCATTATTCCGCCGAATTCATTTGCGCTGGCGCGTACGGTTGAGTACTTCAAAATCCCCCGTGATGTGCTGACCATCTGCCTGGGTAAAAGCACCTACGCACGTTGTGGCATCATCGTGAATGTGACACCGCTGGAGCCGGAGTGGGAAGGGCATGTAACCCTTGAATTTTCCAACACTACCCCGCTGCCAGCAAAAATCTATGCTAATGAAGGCGTCGCACAGATGCTGTTCCTCGGTGCAGATGAGGTGTGCGAGACTTCCTATAAAGACCGTGCTGGCAAGTACCAGGGCCAGACGGGTGTAGTAGTACCGCGCACCTGATACAGGTGATTCGGGTTGCGGACGGTATCGATGAACGAAACAGGCAAGAAAATAGCTCACTTCTGGGAACAGGTTGAACAGACCATTGAGCAGCTGCTGGAAACTGAGCAGGGTGATCGCTTCGATGCGGACTCTTTATTAACCCAGTACCGGGACAAGCTGCATAAAGTTGATTGTAATCTGACCTTTCACTTCGAGCGTGATGAAGACGAAGAGGGTCCACTGGAGATGATCTTCGGCTGTGATGGTTACCCTGAATCGATCAATTCCGTGTTGCACCTGGTGGGCGAAGCACCCTCAATGCAGGGCGTTACATTTAAAGCGTTTAATGAGCGTTATGACCCGGTACCTCAGCAGATTACGCTGGGCGATGAGCTGTGCGAGATACAGGATTTCTGGTTTGCACTGCGCGAGGTCAAAGGTCGCCTGCATCTTGAAATATACCTGACGGATGCGCCCAAACTTCTGGATATGGATCCGCGGGTTGAAGCCGTGATGATCTATCTGGATGCTTTGCTGGGTGAGTATGAGCTGATGACGCGGATCTGGGCGCTGGAGTGGTTTGATCTGCCAGCCGTCCCCACTGATTTTGGTTTGCAGCCGCTGGAATGCCTGCGTGATACCTTTGATGATATGAAAGCGGGCATCGCGCCGATCGGCATTCGGGTACATTGATAGTCGACCCGTAAAAAAGCGGCCTGGAGGCCGCTTTTTATTGTGCTAACTCACTGAGCTAACTCAGTTATCCGACAGGATATAGACGATACCCTCATCATCAAACTGTGTATCTGTGCTCTGTTGAGTGAAAATCTGCATTACTTAGCCTCCGCTGCTGTTTGTGTCTTGCTCGGTTACCCTATATCTAATCGACCGAGGACCCAGAAACCTTAGTCGAAGGGCGGATATAATCTAGTAGAAACATGAAAGAAATGTTTTGGAATTGTGAATTTTTAATTGAGCTGCGGGAGCAGGACTGAATGAGTGAGGCACTGACGCGGGTTTTAGATGCAGTTCGTGAGTCATATATGCATCTGATGCAGGACAGTGGTGGTCTTAAGCCTTATGCAACGGCGGAGCAGTTGTGTCACGAACAGCTGTTTATCGACGTTGACCTGCTGGCTGCAATCATCGAAGAAGACCCGACATTACTGGCGGCACGGGCAGGTGAGCTGATACTTAACGCTGAAGAGGCCGACAATCCAGCCGTTGGGGTTATTGTCAGTGCTAATGTTATCGCTGCAGCGATGGAAGGTCTGTTGTCACTGGCAGTCGAGCATAACTGGCTTGATGTTGCTGATGATGGTTCCATCCTGGTGGATGAAGCTGAAATGCAGTGCAGTGAGTATGCCATTACCGCAGACTATAGCCACTCAATAACTGCGCGTGAAAACCTGACTAAACCTGGCCAGAGCCGCCTGAGTCTGATTTTTAATGAAGCAGAGGAAGCGTATCTTGCTGCGCTGGAAACCTGTTCCCGCGACGCCTATCACAAGGCCTTGCAGATGTCCTCAGAGTATGCGGTGTTTGCCCCGGATGATCTGGCACCGCTGGTAGCAGAAAACCCGCTACTGCTGGGTCTGCGAGATGATGATCTGATTGATGATGACATCTTCGAAGGTGACCCGCCTGCGGGGCTGATCATCAGTACTCATCTGACCCGGATGTTGTTGCATCAACTGCTGGAAATTGCGGTGTCGCAAGGTGTGCTAGGTATCGATGAGCAGGGTCATATTCTGACCCCTGACAGCGAGTCGACGCCGACCCTTCATTGAGTGCCTGTCCTGGGCGTAACGTCGTTGCTGGTTTGTGGTGGTGTTATGCCGATACAGGATTCTCCTGGGCTAACATTACCAGCCATCGCCAACGGGTTTTGCCGGTTTTTTCTTTCCGTTTTTTCGTTTGAAAATACCCAGCAGTTTTTTCTTCGGATCGGTTTCTTCAGAGGGGAGTGCTTTTTCGAAGCGATCCTTCATAGCCGCAGAGCGCTGCTCTTTATTCTGCTGTTCGGCTACGGCGCGCTTGCTGTTGAAATCGATAACCTTGCCCATCGTGAGTCTCCTGTCCAGATTGGCCCAGCTTACCGCAGCTTATGCGTTGCTTCCACTTGAGGCTGATGTTTTGAAGGGGTGGAAAGTGCCAGTCAGGTGATCTGGCTGGCGGGGCAGGAATAGGCTTTAGCTGTCTTCTTTCTCTGGCAACGGCACAATCATCATCGGGATGCGTGAGCGGTTCAGTACGTTTTTCGCTACGCTGCCCAGGAAAGAATGCATCATGCCTTTTTCATGGGTGCCCATCAGAATCAGATCGACATCGAGCTCTTTGGAGTGGCGTAAAATGGCCTCTGCAGGAAATGATTCAGCAACTTCAATGGATTTGATCTGGTTACGGATTGCCAGATCGGCCCCACCCAGCTGAGACCAGAAGCTCTCCTGGCGTTGTTTCAGCTTTTCTTTGGCGTGGTTTACCCGTTCATCGAGAAACTCGCGGCGGCTGTCTGAATCCATGACATAGGTTCTGAGCGTCATTTTGGCCTCCGTAGAGAGCTTTTCCACGACGTGCAGAATGTGGATTTCAGCGCCTGTCTTTTTGGCCAGATAAACGGCATATTCAAAGGCAGCCGCAGAGCCTTTTGACAGGTCTGTGCTGTAAAGGATTTTTCCGACTTCAGGTAGCATTGCAGAATCCCTCTTAACTATCTGTTACGACAATCTGTAACCTGGGAAACGCGAGCTGCCCAGGCAGGCAGCTCGCGGTTGATCAGCCCAGCAGGCCGGGTAAGAACAATGATATTTCGGGTACAAAGGCGATGAGAATTACCGCCATTGCAGAGACAAAGGCGAATGGCAGGGCTTTCGCCGTGACTTCTTCCAGTGAGGTATCCGATATCCCTGATGCCACAAACAGATTTTCGCCCAGCGGTGGGGTGGAAAAACCAATCGACAGGCTACATACCATGACAATACCAAAGTGGATCGGATCGATCCCCAGGCTGTAGGTAACGGGCAGCAGCACCGGCGTCAGGATCATGATGGCGGCCAGTGTTTCCATAAACATGCCCACAAACAGCAGGAAGCCAATGATCAGCAGCCAGATCAGATAGACGTTCTCGGTCAGGCTGAGCATGGACTCTGCCACGATGGCCGGGATCTGATTCTCAACCAGTAGACGGCCAAAGACTGTTGCGGTAAACAGAATCAGCAGTACGCGGCCAGACAGCCAGGTGGTGGTTTCCAGTGAGTGAACAATATCCTTCCACTTCAGTTCGCGGTGAATGAACAGGCCGACGAACAGGGTGTAGAAGATCGCTACGATGGCAGACTCTGTTGGCGTAAAGAAGCCAGAGTAGATACCGCCCAGGATCACCAGGGGTGCCATAACAGACCAGAAACCAGTGCGGAATGCGCCTGTGATCTGGCTCATGGACCAGCCATCTGCTGTGCCTTTATAACCGGCACGCTTACAGCGGAAGTAGTTCATTGTCATGATCGCGCCGGCCAAAACCATGCCTGGGACAAAGCCTGCCAGGAACAGCTTGGAGATCGATACGCTCTGGAAGGTGCCATGTTCGGCAATTGCTTCTGCCGGTACCTGCATACCAATGGCGGAAATACCGAAAATAACCATTGGAATGGAGGGCGGAATAACGATACCCAGGCCGCCGGAGGAGGCGGTAATGGCAGAGGCGTAGCCTTTGTCGTAACCGCGCTTCACCATAGCCGGGATCATCAGCATGCCCACCGCAGCGGTGGTTGCCGGGCCGGAGCCAGAGATTGCGCCAAAGAACATACAGGCCAGTACGGCTGCAGCAGAGATGCCACCGGTTACCGGGCCAGCAAAGCTTTCAGCCAGGTGTACCAGGCGTTTGGAAATACCAGCGGCTTCCATAAGCGCCCCGGCCAGTATAAAGGCGGGTAGTGCCATCAATGGGAATGAACCCACTGACGTGAAAGCAATCTGCACAAATTTTATCGGGTTCTCATCCAGGTACAGGAATGACACCAGTGCGGCGACACCCAGTGATACGGTGACGGGTGCCCCCATTACCAGCAGGACAAAAAAGGACCCGAACAGAATAAGAACAATTGAAGTTTCATCCATCAGTTTGCTCCTGGTTTAAGCGGCTTCTTTATTCTTGTTATCGTCGACTTCGTGGTCCATCAGCTCATCCAGTTCTTTGGATTCAGGGTCACGAATATCGATACCTTTCACAAACTTGTAGTAGTTCACCTGGATAATGCGCAGTGTCATCAGGGAGAATGCGATGGGCAAAATCAGATAGATGTACTTCATCGGAATGCCCAGGGTCTGGGACTTCCAGAACAGGTTCATACGGTGGAATACGAAGTCATAGGCCAGGTATACAAAGTAACAGTTGAACGCAATCCAGATCAGGTCAGCCAGCGCTTCCAGCGAGGTCGACATCCAGTTTGGCATCATCTTGTAGTGAAACGTTACCCGGTTATGTGCGGCCAGTTTTGCGGCGTAACTCGCGCCGAAAAACACAAACCAGACGAACATATACACGGAGAGTTCTTCGGTCCAGGAAAAGGAGTAACCAAAGAACTGACGAGCCACAATCTGCATGAACAGCAGGCAGACAAAGCCTACCAGTAGTGCACGACAGATGTAGCTCTCGATATTATCTAAAATCTTAAAAAGTATACTGCCCATGACGCAGCCTCCGGTAAAAGTGCAGCCCTGCTGGAGAACCAGGCAGGGTGCACTTTAGATGCAATAAAGAAGTTTAAGACAAAGTGAGCTTAAACTTCATTGCGACCCAGGAGTCGGAGTACGCGGTTCAGCTTATCTTTACCGCCGATACTCTCATAGAACTTCGGCCAAACAGCCTGAGTAGCTTTTTCAATCCACTCTTTCTCGCCGTTTGCCGGGTCAACTATCTCCATACCGCGCTGAGTGAGAGTTTCCTTGATGGCGGTTTCTGATTCCGCCAGGAATTTCGCACTGTGCTCGGTTGCAGCCTGACCTGCCTCCAGAATCGCTTTCTGAGTCGCTTTATTCTGATCCTGGAACACCGCTTCACTGACGATCAGCGGCTCAATGGAAAAGATATAGCGAATATTCGTAACGTACTTCTGTACCTCATCGAACTTCATGGCGGCCACAGTCAGGTACGGGTTGTCCTGACCGTCCACAACACCCTGCTGTAAAGCAGTGAATGTTTCGGACCATGCCATTGGCGTCGGGTTGATGCCCCAGGCCTTATAGGTGTCGATCATGATTTCGTTTTTCGGTACACGTACGACAACGCCTTGCAAATCTTCCAGGGTACGGATTGGTCGTTTGGAGTTAGTCAGGACTCGGAAGCCCGTGTAAGTCCAGCCGATAATCCGCACACCCGCATCACGTACAGTGTTAGCAACCAGCTCTTTACCCACTTCACCCTGGGTCAGCATCACTGCTTCATCAAGGCTCTGGATAACGTAGGGCAGGCTGAAAACACCGACAGTCGGGGAGAATGGCGTAACGTTGTTGATAGCGAGAATGGAGAAGTCCAGAGTACCAATCGCAGCGTCGTTCACAGTGTCCTGTTCACTACCCAGCTGACCATTCAGGAACAGTTTTGCTGAGTGCTTGCCGCTTGATCTCTTTTCCAGCTCTTCTACAAACTTCTTGCCCAGCTCGTGCTGTGCGCTACCGCCACCATCACCGACTGCAACTTTGAAGTTGGCAGCATAGGTTACATTTGCGGCAGTGGCAGAGAAGATGAGGCCAGCTGTCAAGGAAAGTACTTTTGCATATTTATTGTTATGGGTCATAAGTATCTCCTGGTTGTTCGCCCTTTCAATTGAGTTTTCCGGGGCTGATAGTTGTTGTCTGCCTGTCAGGTACGGCCTGGCCGGTAGTGACAGCAAAGCAGGAGCCGAGGCTCCGCTCGCTGCCGGGTCGGCAGGCCACTGTTTTGACAACAGATTCCCTGGCTCTCAGGGTAAGTGTAAACACTTTCCTGTGATACCAGACCCAAAGCGTGACAACGTTATTAACCTTAACCCACGGGGGGGGCATTATTAGTGCCAGCTTTAATGTTGAATTGGAGCCAGAATTTCAATCGGGTTACAGGTCAGTCTCAACACTTGGCAATAAGTATACCGGCCTATGTTCAAGCGATAAGGTTATTCTTTTTTGGTACTTAAGGGCATTCTAATTGCGACTTTTCTAAATAAGAAGTCTTTCTATATCAATCAGTTATGTGTTTCTGCTGGGAACAATGCCATACCATGATTGATTATTGCAATATAAAAGAGGCTGCTAAACTAAAGTAGTAAGAAACATAGTGCACCGAAAGAGTGCCTGGCAGGTAAATTTCTGGCAGTACAGTCCATAGCAGGGAGCCTGGTCTGTCGGGGGAAGGAGTGCTGAGAGGCTGCGGGTATGGGTCCTGGGGGGAGAAAATACTCGCCAGCGAGTGCTGGCGAGCAGGAGGCTCTTACTTCAGTTCTTCAATCTGGCGACGGATATCGTCCAGCTTGGATGTCATTACTTTTTCCAGGTGATCAATGTTGGCCAGGAAGCGCTCTTTGGGATCACTGGACTCGCCACCGTGTCGTCTGGCTTCAAGCTGTTTGAGTTCAGTCAGAACCTCAAGCAGCATAGGGCTGACTTTGTTGATATCTTCAAAGCCTGCGCCACTGCGTACCTGTTTAGGGATGGCTGAGCGACCACGTACAAAGGTAAATTTCTTACTGCGCGACAGGAAAGAGCCCTTTGGACGCTCGTAATAAATTTTCAGTACATCGGCATCACCTTCGTGACGCAGGGTGTATTTAACAACAGATTCGAGCGATTTAACGCCCATTTTGGTCAAAATCGGGAAATCGGACATGGTCAGAATTCTTCTCTAATCAACAGGAGTTTGTGCCGATAGATTCCATACATTAGATATGGAACGTTCTGCAACACAGCTCGCGGCCATGCCACGATTGCTCCTCCATAGAATTGTTGTTATTGGAAAGACCCGTATCAGAGGGTGTGGAGCTGTGTTAGGTGTATTTTAGGCATTATACCAAAGAGCGATTAGAACCAGCGAATCTGGTTGGCCTGGGCCAGTGCCTTTTTTTGCGCTTTTCTGGTGCAATGCCGGTCAATCAGGTTATCTGATACCATGCAGCAGTCTGAAAGGGAGCAGCAGAATGAACATGCAATCCATGATCTCCGTGATCGTACTGTGCCTTGCCAGCGCCACTGTTCAGGCAGAGCGAGCACATAATGAAGATGCGCTGATCATTGAAACGCCACGGGTGGTGTTTAGCGGTGACACCACCTATCGCTCGGTGCATGTGCGCAATATTGCTGAAACAGTTGGCTACTATGAAGTTTATGCCGAGCCTGCCCGTTACCTGTCTGCGCCTCTCCCTGAACCAGAGCTTGAGTCTGAACTTGCGCTGGAAACGGCAGGAGACGACTCACCTGCGCAGGAAATGCCGGAGGTACAGACAGTGCCAGCTAATCTGCTGGAGCAGCTGGTGGATGTCTCAACGCCCTTGCTGGTGATAAAACCGGATGAGGAACAGATAGTTGAACTTATCGTCGTTCGCCCGGCTGGGTTACCTGAAGGTGAATACCACAGTCGCCTGATCTTCCGCCAGCTGCCGACACCGCAAATGGTTGCTGAAGCCGAGCAGGATGAGGTGGAGCAACTTGCGCTGCTGGATGCGGCCGTACCGGCTGCCCCGGTGGCTGAAGACGGTGCCGTACCTGTGCGGGTTAAATTGCCCGCATATGGTGTGCCAGTACTGGTGCGTGAGGGGGCTGTCAGTGTGGTGGCGCAGGTGATTGAGCCTGAACTGTACGAAGATGAGCAGGGGCTGTGGTTAACGGTTGTTCTGGAGCGTCATGGCAACCGTTCATTGTTCGGTGACTTCAAGGTGATGGGCCAGCATAAGCTACGGCCAGAGCCTGATGTGCTGATGATCCGTAAATATATTTCACTGGATATGCCAGATACCCGGATGCCGGTACGGATACGTTTTCCAGAACAGATTGATCTGATGATGTACGACAGTATTAAGGTGCTGTTTCGTGAGCGGGCGCGCTTTGGTGGTCAGGAACAGGCGACCCTGGTGCTGGAGCTATAACAGGCCGCACCGTACGCTTCAGTGTCGTGATTGCCATGTGCAGAGCGCTGTCACGGGGTTACTTTGCGTACACCCCGTGAACGTGCGGGTAATATCAGCCAATAATCCCTTCCATCGGCGATGAAGCACTGGCGTATTTCTTACGTGGCATGCGACCAGCCAGGAAGGCTTCTCGGCCTGATTCAATCGCTTTTCGCATTGCAGAGGCCATTAATACCGGGCTTTTGGCGGCCGCAATGGCAGTATTCATCAGCACACCCGCACAGCCCATCTCCATTGCCAGTGCGGCATCAGAGGCAGTGCCAACACCGGCGTCAACCAGCACGGGAACCTGTGCGCTTTCCATAATGATGCGGATATTGTGCGGGTTGAGAATACCCAGCCCGGAGCCGATCAATGAGCCCAGTGGCATCACTGCGACACAGCCCATCTCTTCCAGCTGCTTGGCAACGATAGGGTCGTCGTTACAGTAGACCATCACTTTAAAGCCATCTTTAACCAGTGTCTGAGTGGCCTTGATCGTTTCAACCATATTGGGGTAAAGGGTTTTTTGATCACCCAGTACTTCCAGTTTGACCAGATCATGACCGCCCAGCAGTTCCCGTGCCAGCCGACAGGTGCGCACAGCATCTTCGGCGGTATAGCAGCCTGCGGTGTTCGGCAGGATGGTGTATTTATCTGGCGAGATCACGTCCAGCAGATTGGGTTCGTCCGGGTTCTGGCCAATATTGGTACGCCGTACCGCCAGCGTTACAATTTCCGCGCCACTGGCTTCAATGGCCTGGCGAGTCTCGTCCATGTCCTTGTACTTTCCGGTGCCTACCAGCAGACGTGAATTGTAGGCTTTACCGTCAATGATCAGCGGGTCGGAATAGATCGCACTGTCGTTGGTCATACTGATTCCTTATTATTGTGTGTATTAGCCGCCGCCGATGGCGTGGACAATTTCAAGTTGGTCACCCGCCTTCAGAGCCATGCTTGCATGCTGGCTACGGGGAATAATTTCCATATTACATTCCACTGCGACACGCTGGCCGGTTAGTGCCATGTCGGTAAGCAGGTCGGTGATTGAGCTACCGCTGGCCAGTTCCCTTGACTGGCCGTTTACTTCGATGCTGATCATCTATGTTATCCGTCGGACTGGTTTTATCTGTTTGTATCTCATCTCTTTTTATCGTGGCTGGCTCCGGTCTGGCCCAAAAGGGCCAGTTGTCCGGTGATTGTTAGGCCAGTGAGGTCAGGCTGCGGCAGATAGCTGGCTGCCCTTTGCGGTGCCAAATTGCATGGCCTGCATGTTTTGAATGTCCGCAATGAAATTATCCGTACGGATCTGCTGGGCTAGCGCTGAGTGTCCAGTGCTGCTTTGCTGAGGGAGAGCGTGGGCACTGAGAGACGGGTTCATTGCTGTTGTCTGCTTCATGGCAGCCAGGTAGGGGTCAGCTTTAGGGGGTGTTTTATTATCAGATGCCCCTTTCTGGCTGAATTCAGCGGGTGCATCCTCAGACTTATCTTTCTCCAGTGTCTCGCCTTTACGAATAGCGTCGACAAACTCTGTTATCTGTTCTGCATTGAGCTTACGTTCTGTTACAGCATCGTCAGTGGCTTTTTGCTGACGCCGCTCTTCTGCTTCTTTTGCTTCGGCCCTTTTTGTCGCCAGGTCTGCAGGCTTATTACTATCATTTGGGTCAGGGGAGCGAGCCGCCATCATCGCTTCGATATCCTGCTGGCCAGCCGATGAGCCTGAAGGTGTCGCCGGTGTCGCCGGTGTCGCCGGTATCGCAGTACTGAGAGTCGTGTCTGCGGGTTGTTGCTGAATTGTCGCTTTCAGTTCAGTTAGCTGGCCGGACTGTAGAGCCGTATGCTCGCCAGCAGTGATGCTGGACATTAGCTGCTGACGTTGAAACAGTGACTGTAATGTATCAATAGGTGGGCTGCTTGATACATCCTGAGCACCTTCCAGCCCCGCAGAATGGTCAGGGATGGCACCCTGAGCATCTGCTCGCTGCTGTCGTAGCTGGCGGGCCTCAACCGCTGGGTCTACTCGTAGTTCTTGCTCCTGTTTTTGCTGGTAGTTATCAAAACTGAGCGTTTTGACTTCAGCAGTGGGCAGGTGCGCCAGCTCAAGTGGCTGATAGATTGATTGTGATCTTGCGCCAATAGCAAAACTCATCAATATCTCCTGATAGGGCTAATGATCATGCGGGCAATCCGTTGCCGGTTTATTACTCCTGTCGTTCTGAGGCAAGTTGCAAGCCATTTGGTTGGTACAGAATTCACCAAACAGTGCGGCACAGTTAGTATTGAGTTTGCTCAGATGCTGGAGAATGGATAAGATCAATACCGAAAATAGGTCGGGGAACCTGTGCATTGGCGCAGGTTGAGATAGCCAGAGGCTGAACCCGTTGAACCTGATCCCATTTAATGGGCGTAGGGAACCTGACTGACACCTGGCGCAGCTGTTGCGCCTGTCCTCCGGTTCCGGCGTCATTGCTACAGGAACCGTCTAATGCCTTTCCCGCCGGTGAAGAAGATCCCCAATGTGCTGACCATCGCTGGCTCGGATAGCGGGGGTGGTGCCGGTATTCAGGCGGATATCAAGGCAATCTCGGCTACGGGCAGTTATGCCTGCTCCATTATCACCGCGCTTACCGCGCAAAATACCTGTGGTGTACAGGCGGTACAGCCGCTGCCAGTGGCGTTTATTGAGCAGCAATTTGAAGCGGTGTTCAGTGATATCCGTATTGATGCGGTGAAAATCGGCATGCTGGCTGACGCTGAGATCATCCGCACGGTGGCGGCGATGCTTAAACGCTATCAGCCTGCCAATGTGGTGCTGGACCCGGTGATGGTGGCGACCAGTGGTGATCCGTTGCTGGCGGAGTCTGCCGCTCAGACGCTGATTAGTGAGCTGTTACCGCTGGCGGACCTGGTGACACCCAACCTGCCTGAGGCCCATGCGTTGCTGGGGCTACCGGTGGATACTGTTGCTGATGAGGCGGCAGTGCTGGCACTGGGGGCTGGATTGATCGGGCAGGGTTGTCGCTCTGTGCTGGTTAAAGGTGGCCACCAGGCGGGGGAGCACAGCACGGATATCTGGATCGGGCCGTTGCGTCATGAACGCTACACCTGTGCCCGGGTTGAGACGACGAATACCCACGGCACGGGCTGTACGCTGTCGGCCAGTATTGCCTCATTTCTGGCCCGAGGCTATCCCATGGCCGAAGCTATTGAACAGGCCAAGCACTATATGACTGAGGCGATCCGCCATGCTGACCAGCTGGATGTGGGCGCTGGCCATGGTCCGGTGCATCACTTCTATGCGTTGCATACATGCTGAATAGCATTGTGCTATGGCGATAAAAACGCCGGTCAGCAAGCTGACCGGCGGGGTTTTCTAGTGCGTTAGCCGTCGATTATTAATCGGGCTGTTCGCTGGATTTAGCGCTCCCTTTTGCCCATTCGCGTAGTCGTTGCATGGCAACAAACAGCGGTGGAATAAAGAAAATACCGATGAACGTTGCCAGCAGCATCCCGCCCAGCACCACAAAACCAATCGAGATTCGGCTGGCCGCCCCGGCTCCTGATGCTGTCACCAGAGGCAATACCCCCAGAATAAAGGACAGCGCGGTCATCATTACCGCCCGAAAGCGCAATCTGGCGGCTTCATTGGCGGCATCCAGAATTGACAGGCCGCCTTGCTCACGCCGTTCCTTGGCGAACTCAACGATCAGAATGGCCGACTTGGCTGCCAGCCCGATCAGCATCACAATGCCGATCTGGGCATAGAGATTATTGTTCAGGAAAGGCAGCAGGGCCATTGGCAACAGTGCCCCGAACAGAGCAACAGTAATGGATAGCATTACCGCCAGAGGGATGGTCCAGCTCTCGTACTGCGCCACCAGGAACAGATAGGCAAACAGGACTGCCAGGCTCATGATAAAGACCACGTAACCGCCGGACTCCTGTTCCTGTACGGTGGCGCCGGTCCATTCCAGAATATAGCCGTCGGGCAGGGTGTCGCGCGCCATCTGCTCCAGTGCCGCAATGGCTACACCGCTGCTAACACCATCTGTCGGGCTGGCATTAAGTGCTGCGGTACGGCGCTGGTTGAAGCGGCTCAGGGTCTGTGGCCCCAGGATCGTTTTGACTGAAACCAGCGAGCTGAGGGGGATCTGATAGCCCTCGCGGCTGCGCACATGGAGTCGGTCGATATCAGCGATCGCATCGCGGAACTCGCTATCCGCCTGCAGTATCACTTTGTAGTTCTTGCCGAACAGATTGAAATCATTGACGTAGCTGGAGCCCAGCTGTGCCTGCAAGGTTGCAAACAGGTCGGACACGGGTACGCCCAGGCTTTGAGCTTTTTTGCGGTCTATCTTCAGTTCCAGTTGAGGTACGTTGGCCGAGAAGGTGCTGAACACCTGGGCAAAGGCTGGATGCTGATTAGCGGCAATTGCCAGGCTGGAGGTGGCCTGGGCCAGTTCCAGCGGCGAGCCGTTATTCAGATCCAGAATTTGCGCCTCAAGCCCGCCGGAGCTGCCCAGCCCAGGGATGGGCGGAGTCGGAAAGGCAAAGACATTGGCGCCAGCAATCCCGGCCAGTTTTGCGTTGATTGATGCCAGAATCCGATACCAGGCCAGTTCAGGCGCGGTGCGTTCATCCCAGTGGGTGAACACCGGAATGGCCAGTGCCGCGTTGGAGGCTCCGCCACTGAGCAGGCTGAAACCATTCACGCTGATCACGTCGCGCACACCCGGCTCGGCCATCAGGATCTGTTCCACCTGGTTGACCACCTCGGCGGTGCGGTTGAGCGAAGCACCGTCGGGCAGCTGGATGTTTACAAACAGTGCACCGTTATCTTCGTAAGGGATAAAGCCGGTGGGGATGGTCTTGAACATATAGCCGACACCGCCGCCGATGGCGATCAGTAACCCCAGGCTGAACCAGAGCTTGCGGCTCATAAAGCCGACTTTACGGCCATAGCCGTCGCGGGCGGCGTTAACCCGGCCATCAAACCAGTGGAAAAAGCCTGAACTGGGGGCTTCGCCACGTTTGAGCAACAGCGCGCAAAGTGCGGGGGACAGGGTCAGGGCGTTAATTGATGACAGGGCAACGGCCACTGAGATGGTCAGGGCAAACTCGGTGTAGAGCTTGCCGGTAATGCCCGGCATAAATGCCACCGGAACAAACACCGCTAACAGGACCAGGGTGGTGGCGATGACCGGGCCAAATACCTCTTTCATTGCTCGCCGGGTTGCTTCCGGTGCGCTGACGTGGTCTTCGGCCATATGCCGTTTGACGTTCTCCACCACCACAATGGCATCATCCACTACGATACCGATGGCCAGAATCAGTGCGAACAGGGAGATGGTATTGATTGAGAACCCGGCAATGCTGAGTACCACGAAGGTGCCGATCAGTGAGACCGGAATGGTTGCCGCAGGAATCAGCGTCGCCCGCCAGTCAGCCAGGAAGATGTAGGTAACCAGTACCACCAGGATAAAGGTGATCCCCAGGGTCTGAACAACTTCTTTCAGGGACGCGCGTACCGACAGGGTGCTGTCATAAGGCACCGCATACGCGACGCCCTCAGGGAAGCGCTTGCTGAGCCGCTCCAGTTCGGCATACACCGCATCCGCCACATCCAGCGCGTTGGCCCCCGGGCTCTGGTAAACCGCGATGGCGGCAGAGGCTTTACCATTGAGCGCGGTGCTGGAGCTGTACGTTTGTGAGCCCAGCTCTACTCGGGCGACATCTTTCAGGCGGATGCTGGAGCCATCCGGGTTAGCGCGCACCAGGATGTTTTCAAATTCACTCTGGCTGGTCAGGCGACCGGTCGCACGCAGGCTGTATTGAAACTGCTGGCCACTGTTAATCGGTGGCTGACCAATAATGCCGACCGAGGCCTGGATATTCTGCTCACTGATCGCGGTGCTGATATCACTGGCGTTGAGGTTCAAAGCCATCAGCCGATCCGGGTCCAGCCAGATGCGCATACCGTAGTCCAGCGCACCAAACTGACTGGCTGAACCAACCCCGTTAATACGGGCCAGCGAATCCTGGATATAAATGGAAGCGTAGTTACTCAGGTACAGCGCATCATGGCTGTTATCCGGCGAGTAAATGTTGGCAACCAGCAGCATATTGGTTGACTGCTTTTTGGTGGTGACGCCCTGGCGTACGACTTCCTGCGGCAGGCTGGACTGCGCCAGCGAGACCCGGTTCTGCACGTTGATTGCGGCCTGATCCGGGTCGGTGCCGACAGCGAAGGTGATGGTCAGGGTGTAGCTGCCATCGTTGGCGCTGCTGGACGACATATACAGCATATCGTCGACGCCGTTGACCTGAGCTTCGATCGGTGTGGCAACGGCCTGTTCGACCACTTCAGAGTTAGCCCCCGGGTAGCGGGCGGTTACCTGCACCTGTGGTGGTGTGATTTCAGGATACTGGGCAATGGGCAGAGTGAGCATGGCCAGTGCACCGGCGATCACCATCACAATGGAGATCACCAGGGCAAATTTGGGCCGATTGATAAAAAACAGTGAAAACATGGTTTATCCCTCTACCGGCTTCACAACACTGCCTGCCCGGGCTTTCTGCAACCCTTCGATAATTACCCGTTCACCTTTCAGCAGGCCATGCTGTACTCGCCAGCGGCCTTCGAACTGTTCGCCCATACGGACACGGCGCAGCTCGACGGTGTTATCGCGATCAACCGTGAGGACAAAAAAGCCTTCCCGGTCTTTCTGTACGGCGGATTGCGGTACGCTGAGGACGGTTTCCGGCTGTTTGCTTTGTACCAGAACATGGACGAACTGGCCGGGCAGTAATACGCCACCGGGATTGGGGAAGGTGGCGCGCACACGGATGGTGTCAGTGTTGGTGTCGACCTCTGGGTTGACAAAGTTGAACTCGCCAGGGTGCGCGTAAGTGCTGCCATCGGATAACTCCAGGCTGGGGGCAACGGGAGGGTTGTCCATAACCAGGCCGTCGCGCCGTGCCTGGAGCATATCTTTCTCGCTCACGGAGAGCTCAACGTAAATCGGGTCGAGCTGGACCACGGTGGCCAGCTTGCCTGTGTTGGGGCCGACCAGATTACCGTTGGAGTAGTGTGCCTTGCCGATTCGCCCGGCAATGGGCGATTTTACTAAGGTGTAGTCGAGATCCAGCTGGGCGGCACGCAGCCCGGCTTCTGCTTTAAGTACGCTGGCGCGGGCCTGATCACGCTCCGCCGTACTGAGATCCAGCTGCGACTGAGAGACGGCACCGCGTTTGCGCAGGGTCTGGTTACGCGTCAGCTGGGCGCTGGCATTTTTCAGTCCGGCACGGGCCCCGGCCAGTTCGGCTTCGGCCTGCTGCATAGCGATTTCATAGGTGGCCGGTTCGATCAGAAACAGCGATTCTCCGGCAACGACTTTCTTACCTTCTGTAAACATGCGCTGTTCCAGAAAGCCGGAGACACGAGCTAGAAGGTCGACTTTGGCGGCCGCTTCAATCCGGCCTACCATGCGAAAGCTCTGTTTTAATTCGCTCTCACTGACTTGCTGTACAACCACAGCGGGCAGCGGGCGGTTATCGTCTGCGGATGCCAGACTGGCAACTGTGCTCATTAGCAGAGCAGTCAGGAATTTTCTCAACCTACAATCCTCTATACGGCGGTGATTGGGCACTTGATATGTGCACGCATTTATCAATCCTATACCAATATAGGTAATCACCGAGTTACGTTAGCAGAAAAAGGCATTATCCCAGCCTCATCTGTTAGCGTTTGGTCTACTTTAGCGCAATAGTTTATTCAACCTTGGCAGGAGTCCGTATACTGCGCGACTGATGTAACAGAAGGATTCTGTTACTGGTTAATGCGGCATAAAATGGAGGACTGCATGGTTAATAAACTGATCTCAATGGTATTACTCGTGAGCGCTCTGGCATCACCTGTGGCTTTGGCTGCAACCGATTGTCATGTGATCTACGATGCGGGTAGCAGTGGTACGCGGTTGTACATCTATGAACAGCAGGCTGGCAGCTGGCTGAGTCATGAAGGGCCCAAGGTCGGTGCGCTGGCAGACCCGGTACGTGAGGTTCGGGGTAAAACCTGGCAGGATGCGCCCGCAGTAACTGAAGAGGTGGTGGCAGCACTGGAAGCGGTGCGCAAAGATGGGCCACTGAAAGGCGGAAAGCCCGAATGGCAAGCCTTTGACTGGAAGCAGCAGTGTCATCTGCAATCTGCCAGTGTGCTGGCGACGGCGGGGATGCGTATTGCGGAGCAGGAGAACCGCGAGCGGGCAAATCAGCTGTGGGAGATGCTGACGGTCCGGTTGAGTAAAGAAGTGGGTGCCGGGGTCAAGGTGGATACCCGTACCCTGACCGGTTTTGAAGAAGGTCTGTATGCCTGGCTGGCATTGCGCGACGAGCAGAGCAGCAACCACTACGGTATTGCCGAAATGGGCGGTGCCTCTGCTCAGGTAACTTTCCCCTGTGATGACTGTGATAATAGCCATAATGCGGTTCGCACGGTGCTGGTGAAAGGTCAGCCGGTCAAAATGTACAGCTACTCCTTCCTTGGGCTGGGCCAGGATGAAGCTCCTAAAACGCTGACTGCCAAGGCTGCTGTACCAGCAGATTGTGCGTACAACGTTGGCGCAACACAGTCGGGCTGGAAGCCGTCGGTCTGTGGTGAAGAGATCCACCTGAGTGATAGCAACGGCCTGAAAGACCCCTACAACTTTGCTGACGGTAAACAGGGTACGCATAACCAGCCGCCAGTGGTGCAGCAGGGGCCGAAACAATGGTTTTTGACGGGTGCATTTGCCTATATGCAGCCAACGGATATTGCCAGCTGTTGTGAAGACGGAGCCCAGTGCTTCAATCAGGCGAGTTCATGCTTTAGCTCGGTGTATCGGGTTAAGTATCTGAACACGTTGCAGGTACCCGATACCGCTGATAAAGCGGACGTCAGCTGGACCGCAGGCGCCAATATCTGTGGTGCCACGGGCTGCCTGAACGAGGCGAAAAGTGCGCCAATCTGCCGCTGGTCTGATCAGGGCTGCCTCTGATTGTTCGTTTCATAGCCTGGCCAGAGGTCTCTTTCGAACCTCTGGTTTATCCACCTGATGACGACGGGGTGACAGCCTATACTGTCTGAGTCCCTTTCTCTTCACAGTGGAGTTGCCATGGCTGAATTAACCCATGCCGCCTTTCATGTCGCTGACATCAATGCCTGTCTGGCATTTTATCAGACCTATGCCGGTCTAAAGGTTGCCCATGAGCGTACCAGCAGCACCATGCGGGTGGTCTGGTTAACTTCAGACAGCGCCTCTGATTTTGTTCTCGTACTGTTGTCGGGGGGAGCTTATCTGGCCCAGCAGCGCACTGATTTTTCCCATCTTGGGTTTGCACTGGATAGCCGGGAGGCGGTGGATATGCTTGCTCATCGGGCAGCGCAGGAAGGCTGTCTGGAGTGGCCAGTGGTCGATGAGCCCTGGCCGACGGGCTATTACTGTGGCCTGCGTGATCCGAACGGACATGTCGTGGAATTCAGTTATGGTCAACCGGATGCGCGTGGGATCGAGCCTGCTCAGGTTTGAGCGCTAACGTTGATGGTACAAAATTAGAGTACAGGCGCAGAGATGTACGCCTGTTGAGCATGCCTAGTCAGCAGCGTAGCCGTCGATCGGAAAATCGATCAGCGTAAAGCCGTTTTCGTCCCACTCGACATACCAGCCTGACTGATCCCAGTCTCCCAGCACAATACGCTGTGCCGCAGTGCCATCACTCAAGGTGACATCATGTATTGCCGGGCGGTGGGTATGGCCATGTAACAGGAGTGTTGTGTTAGCAGTTTCCAGTGCTGAGATTGCTGCTGCTGCGTTGACATCGGTGATGTACTCCGCTTTTTCAGCACCTTTCGCTTTACTGGTCTCGCGCAACTGTTTTGCCATGGCCAGTCGCTGTTCTACTGTCTGCGCCAGAATGTTCTGCTGGAACATCGGGTTGCGCAGCATCACACGCATTTTCTGATACTCGGTATCGTCGGTACACAGCTGGTCGCCGTGCATCAGCAATAACGGTTGGCCATCGGCTGCAGTGATGGTTTCACTGTCGTTGAGCAGGCGACCACCGACCGCGTCGGCAAACCGCTGGCCCACCAGGAAATCCCGGTTACCGTGCTGGAAAAATAGCGCTACACCACTGTCGGACAAAACTTTGAGGGCGTCGATCACCGGCTGCGTGCCAGGGAAGGGTGCGTCATCGCCGATCCATGCTTCAAAAATATCGCCCAGCAGGAACAGCTGGTTGGCGCGGCGTGCATCTGTGGCCAGAAAATGTAGAAACGCCCGGATCAGGTCCGGGCGCTCATTCTGGAGATGCAGGTCAGAAACAAATATCTGTCGCATCTTTATGTCTCTCAGTCTTTATCTGCAACCACTTCGGCAGATTCGATGATCACATCGTCAACCGGAACATCCTGGTGGCCCGCGGCCATTGTTGTCTCAACGGTTTTGATCTTGTCAACAACATCCATACCCTCGACAACTTCACCAAAGACGGCGTAACCCCAGCCTTCCAGAGTTTTAGCTGTGTGGTCCAGGAATGTATTGTCAGATACGTTGAGGAAGAACTGGGCAGAGGCAGAGTGAGGCTCCATGGTGCGGGCCATTGCGATCGTGCCTTTTTTGTTGGACAGGCCGTTGTCAGCTTCGTTTTCGATGCTGTCGCGGGAGTCTTTTTCAACCATGCCTGGTTCAAAACCACCACCCTGAATCATAAATCCACTGATCACGCGGTGAAAGATCACACCGTCGTAGTGGCCGTCGGTAACGTACTGCTCAAAGTTAGCTGCCGTGGCTGGGGCCTTGTCATGGTTCAGTTTCAGCGTGATATCGCCGTGATTTGTATGCAGGATGATCATATGTATCGCGTTCCCAATTTGGTGGTTATGCGGGCATTATACTCAAGTTTAATTTGTGGCGGAAAGTCTGATGGCGTAATCGTTGTTTTCTGCACACCTGGCGGTTGGGTGGATGGCCGGTATCTGGTTATAATGCGAGGCTTATATTATTTTTTCGTCATAATAATCGGGATCCTTGTCGGACAGGCTTTTGTCATCCGGCAACCGCCTGTCAGGTCATATGCATACCATGAGTGAAAACGACATCAAGCCAAGCAATTTTATCCATCAGATTATTGAAGATGATCTGAAAAACGGCGTACACAACAAAGTAGTTACCCGTTTTCCCCCTGAACCGAATGGTTATCTGCATATCGGCCACGCCAAATCCATCTGCCTGAACTTTGGTACGGCAGAACGTTTTGGCGGTGCTTGCAACCTGCGCTTTGATGACACCAACCCGGAGAAAGAATCTCAGGAGTACATCGACTCCATCCTGTCCGATGTCTCCTGGCTGGGTTTCAAATGGGACGGTGATATTCGTTACACCTCAGATTACTTCGATGAGCTGTATGCCTATGCGGTTCACCTTATCAAAGCAGGCAAAGCGTACATCTGTGACCTGAGTCCAGAGCAGGCGCGTGACTACCGTGGTGATTTTGTAACCCCGGGTCGCAACAGCCCGTTCCGTGATCGCAGCGTTGAGGAAAACCTCGAGCTGTTCGAGAAAATGAAGAACGGTGCGTTCGAGCCAGGTGCCTGTGCGCTGCGTGCAAAAATCGATATGACCGCGCCAAACATGAACCTGCGTGATCCGATGCTGTATCGCATTCTGAACATGTCTCATCATCAGACCGGTGATAAGTGGTGTATCTACCCGATCTATGACTTTGCGCATGGTCAGTCCGATGCGCTGGAAGGGGTGACTCACTCGATCTGTACGCTGGAATTTGAAGATCACCGTCCACTGTATGACTGGTTCATCGAAAACCTGCCGGTACCGGTAACCCCGCGTCAGTACGAATTTGGCCGTCTTAACATCAACTACACCGTTACGTCCAAGCGTAAGCTCAAACAGCTGGTGGACGAAGGTGTTGTGGATAGCTGGGATGACCCACGGATGCCGACCATCTCCGGCCTGCGTCGTCGTGGTTATACGCCAGCGTCTATCCGTAACTTCTGTGATTCTATCGGCGTAACCCGTTCTAACGGTACCGTTGATATGGGAATGCTGGAAGCGGCGGTCCGTGAAGATCTGGATAAGAATGCGCCGCGTGCCATGTGTGTTACGCGTCCACTGAAAGTCACCATCACTAACTACCCGGAAAGTGAAGAAGAGTGGTTTGACCTGCCCAAGCATCCTAAGGATGACAGCATGGGTATGCGTACCGTGCCGTTCACCCGCAATCTGCTGATCGAGCAGGAAGACTTCGCCGAAATTCCGCCGCGTAAATGGAAGCGTCTGACCCAGGGTGTTGCTGTGCGTCTGCGTGGTTCCTACGTGATCACCTGTGAAGAAGTGATCAAAGACGACGCTGGTAACGTGGTTGAACTCAAGTGTACTTATGATGAAGCCACTAAGGGTGCTAACCCGGAAGGGTACAAGCCGAAGGGTGTCATCCACTGGGTGTCTGCCGATAACTCCGTGCCGTGTGAAGTACGTCTATATGACCGTCTGTTTACTGAAGAAAACCCGGATGGTGATAAAGAGCGCAGCTTCCTTGAGCTGGTGAATCCTGATTCTCTGGTGGTACTGACTGAGGCGCGTGCTGAGGTTGGCCTGAAAGAGAGCGTGGCCGAAACGCGTTTTCAGTTCGAACGTACCGGTTACTTCAACGTGGATAAAACCAGCAGCGACGAAAAATTGGTGTTTAACCGCACCGTTGGGTTGCGTGACTCCTGGGTTAAAGTCCAGCAGGGCTGATCCATGATGAAAAACGGCCACTCTGAGTGGCCGTTTTTTTGGCCACCGCTCAGCGTTTACTGGCTGGCCTGAGTGCTGCCGGATCGACAGACAGAAGGAGTGTCTTACCGATGCGATCTATCTCTATTGTTCTTACCCTGGTACTGGTACAAGGCTGTGGCTTCTATGCCAGTGCCGCCGCCGATGCAACACTGGTGGAGCCGGTGACCCGCTTCAAGCTGTCCGGCCAGGTAAAGGAAACCTCGGGGCTTGCCCGAACGGGTGATACCTGGTGGACCGTGAATGACTCGGGCGATAAGGCGACTATTTATGGTCTGAGCGATCAAACCGGTGAGGTCGTTAAACGGCTACGGTTGACGGGGGCTAATAACCTCGACTGGGAAGATCTGGCCCAGGATGCCGAACATCTGTATGTGGCCGATACCGGTAACAATGCCGGTAAACGCAAAATTCTGAGTATTTATAAAATCAGTCGCCAGGCACTGATTTCGAAAAACAGTGTTGCGGCGCAAAAATTAACCCTGCGTTATGCTGATTACGCGGAACAGACCACCGGCGGCAAGCGCAGCCACAATGTTGACTGTGAAGCTATTGCCCGGGTGGGGGAAAGCCTCTGGCTGTTCAGTAAAAACCGGGGTGATCAGAAAACCCGGCTGTATAAAGCGGATATCAATACCGACAGTTTGCAGACGTTATCCCCGGTGGGTGAATACCCGGTCAAAGGGCTGGTAACGGCGGCTGACTATAATGTTGAAACCGCCGAACTGGCATTACTGGTGTATGGTTATGGCCCTTCCTTTGGCCAGGCCAGTATCTGGCGGCTGCCCGTCGTGGATAACCTGCCGGACTGGCATCAGGCAAAGAAATATCGCCTCAAACGTCCGGGTCAGTGGGAATCTATCCTCTGGCAGGGCAAAAACCGGGTGACCGTAACAGCCGAAGGCAGTTTCTTTGGTGGCCCGGAGATGGCTGATATCGAATTATGAGGCGGTTGCCAGGCTGCGATGGTAGCTGGCAACAAGACTGCGTTAACCCCCTTAACCTGAGCGTCGTTTGATTTATAATGCGGCCTCGTTCGTTGGCCTGGACCCCAGGCGAACTCAGATCAGGAAGAAGAAGCGGATACTATGCTGCACATTTACGACACACTGAGTAAACAGAAAGCCCCGTTCCAGCCGATTGAGCCGAACCGGATCAAAATGTATGTCTGTGGGGTGACTGTTTATGACCTCTGTCACATCGGTCATGGCCGGGTCATGGTGTCGTTTGATGTGATCACCCGCTACCTGCGTGCCCGTGGCTGGGATGTGACCTACGTACGGAATATCACTGATGTGGACGATAAAATCATCCGTCGAGCCGGTGAAAATGGCGAAAGTACTGATCAGCTGACCGACCGGATGATCGTAGCGATGCATCAGGACGAAGCCAGCCTGAGCGTGTTACGCCCGGATATCGAGCCCCGTGCTACCGCCTTTATTGGCGACATTATCAGTATGGTTGAAACGCTGATTGAAAAAGGTTTCGCCTATGCTGCTGATAATGGCGATGTGTATTACCGGGTGGAAAAGTTTGACGGCTACGGCAAACTGACCAACCGTAATATCGACGATATGCGCGCCGGTGCCCGTGTCGAAGTGAACGCTGCCAAAGAAAGCCCAATGGACTTTGTACTATGGAAGTCCGCCAAAGAAGGCGAAGTGAGCTGGACCTCCCCCTGGGGCGAAGGCCGCCCGGGCTGGCACATTGAATGCTCGGCGATGTCCAAATGCTGTCTGGGCGACAGCTTTGATATCCACGGTGGTGGCCCGGATCTGCCATTTCCGCATCACGAGAACGAGATTGCTCAGTCTGAGGCGGCGAATGGCTGTTCTTACGCCAACCTGTGGATGCATGCCGGTGCCGTGCGGGTGGCCAATGAGAAGATGTCCAAGTCCCTGAATAACTTCTTCACCATTCGCGATGTGTTGCAGGTCTACAACGCTGAAGTTGTGCGTTATTTCCTGTCCAGCGTGCATTATCGCTCAGCGATTGATTATTCTGAAGATAGCCTCAAAGACGCCCGTGCCGGGCTGGAACGCTTCTATCAGGCATTGCGCGGGGTTGCGATTGCGGCGGATGAAGGTGAGCTGGGTGCTCAGTATGAAGCTCGCTTCTTCGAGGCGATGGATGATGACTTCAATACGCCAAGAGCCTTTGCCGTACTGTTCGAAATTGTCACCGAACTGAATAAAGCCAGCCGTGACGGCAGTGCTGAAGCGAGCCAGCTGGCGGCTGTTTTGAAGCGTCTGGGTGGCATTATTGGTTTACTGCAGCAGGATCCTGAAGCATTTTTGCAGGGGGAAGCTAAAGAGGGTGAACTGGACAGCGATGCGATTGAAGCCTTGATCGTACAGCGTGCGGAGGCGAAAAAAGCCCGTGACTTTGCCGAATCTGACCGGATTCGTGATGAACTGGCCAGCCAGGGGGTTATTCTGAAAGATAGCCGCGAAGGTACCAGCTGGTTCCGCGAAAGTTGATCTGATTTCGCGGAACTTCAGTAGAGAAAAGCAGTCTTAATCGACTGCTTTTTTTTAACTCTGCTCAGCCTATAACAGGAATTTATCGATTGGATAAAAATACTACGGCACTCGTTATGATGTTCAAGCGTCCGCTACCCGGCCAGGGCAAACAGCGGCTGGCAACAGATCTTGGGCGAGATGCAGCTTGCAGCCTTGCGGGCTGCCTGTTCGATATCAGTTCAGCGCTGTTGATACAGTGGCCTGGGGTGGCGGTCGCCTCGCCAGCAAGCACTGAAGATCAGGCCTGGGCTCAGGAGGTGCTACCACCGTCGGTGCAGCTGCTGGCGCAACAGAACGGTAATCTGGGGCAACGTATTAATCAGCTGGATCAGCAATTACGGGCGCAGGGGCTGGAGCAGTTGCTGTTTATTGGCTCGGATGCCCCCGAGCTATCGCAGGCGCTGCTGGCGCAGGTCTGCCGGGCACTGGATACCTGTGATATTGCACTGGTACCCAGCTCGGATGGTGGCGTCAGTCTGATGGCGGCGCGCGCACCCTGGCCAGAATTGCAGGACCTGCCCTGGAGTACCCCGCAGCTGGGTGGGGCATTGTCCGCGCTGTGTGAACAGCAGGGGTTGAGTGTTTGCCAGGTGGGGCATTGTGATGATCTGGATACCCTGGCGGATCTGCACCTGTTATTGAGCCGGTGGCAGCAGGCAGCGTTGACCCTGGAGCAGCAGGTATTGTTCACGACGGCTGGGCAGATCCTGGCAGAAAATTCCACTGTGGCTGGTCGTGAACAGTAAGTCGGTGACGGTGGTGATGCCGGTGGGCCCTGCTGAAACGGATCAGGCAGCTCTGCTGGCCTCGTTGGCGCTGTTTCCTGCGCACTGGGACCTGGTTCTGGCCGCCTGTCCGGGTTCAAAAGCCCTGGTGGAACGGCTATGCAGGGCGCATACCCGGTTGCGGATGTGTCTGTCTGATCAGGGTCGGGGGGCGCAGATGAACCAGGCGGTTGCACAGAGTGAGAGCCACTGGTTGTGGTTTGTGCATATGGATACTCAGTTGAGCGCAGCGCATATTGAGCAGGTGTGCCAGCAGCTCGAGTCTCCCTGTCCACGCTTATACTGTTTTCCGCTGGCCTTTGCTGGCGACGGCCCGACGGCAATGCCGTTGAATACACTGGGGGCTAATCTGCGAACCCGCTGGCTGGGGGTGCCCTTTGGTGATCAGGGCTTCTTGTTGCAGCGGCCGGATTTTATCCGCGCCGGACAGTACAGCGAGCAGGCCCCCTATGGTGAAGACCATCTGCTGGTGTGGCAGCTGCGCTGTATTGAGGTGCCTGTGCATGCTTTTACCGTGCCTTTACTGACCAGCGCGAGGCGCTATCGGCAGCAAGGCTGGTGGGCGCTGACGCTGATGTATCAATATCGCTGGCTTAAACAGGCGCTGCCCTGGGTATTGAAGCGTGTGCGCCAGCGGCTGGGTTCTATGTGAATGTGCGATCTGGCTCAGGTCGGTGGGCGTTAAGCCGTTGAAGATGGGCTAAAAATCAACCTGAAGTGGGTCTGAACGTTGTTATCCTGTATGGCGTCGCAGTATGATAAGCGCCCCTTTAGATCCGGAAAAATGTTTGATGACCAGGACTGTTGCTGATTGCCTGAAAAGTGCTCAACTTGCTGTAAAACAGGCACCGGAGCATGTTGAAAACTGGCTGTCTCTGGGTCAGTTTCAGCAGCTCATGGAGCAAACCGGGCCGGCAACCCGTTCGTTTGAGCAGGCCTGGGCAGCGGCCGCTGATCAGCAGCGCTGGGCACTCTATCTGACAGCAGCGGAGCAGTTGCTTGAGCTGTACCAGCGTCAGGGGCGCAGACAGGAATTTGTTATGGCCTGCCTGCGTCTGCTTAAGCAGCCCGGGCTGGACAGTTATGGTTTCTGTGCTGAAACGGTGTTATTGAAGCTGGGTCAGTTCTACCTGACCCGTGGCCCGCATGGGGTGGCGCTGCACTATTTTAAACAGGCCCTGGCTCAGGCTGAGCAACAGCTGGATACGGTTAGTTGTGGCGAGGCGCACTTTTTGTTGGGCCAGGTGCTACGAAAACTGGAGCAGCTTGATCAGGCAGAAGAGCACTTCCGCTTGGCGCTCAAAATTGCCAGTGAGCTGAAGCAGGCTGCCCGTATGGCCAATCTCTACTCTGTGCTTGCCCGTTTCTATCAGCAACGAGAGCAGTGGAAGGACGCTGAAACCATGCAGGCAAAGTCCATCGAGGTTGGGAAGTTGCTCAAACAACAGGCGGGGGTTGCCTCGGGGTTGAGTAATCTGGGGATTGTGCAGATGAAGCAGGAACATCTGATGCAGGCCCGGCAGAGTTTCACCGAAGCCCTTGAGCTGTACCGGTCGCTGGAAAACCCGGCAGGGGAAGCGGATCAGCTGACCAACCTGGGTATTCTGGCGACTCTGGAAAACCAGCTGGAAGATGCTGAGCGTCACCTGCAGCAGGCTTGGCAGCACTATCAGACACTGGCTTTACCGCCACGAATCGAACAGGTCACTCAGTTGCTGGTTAATCTGGCACAGTTGCAGAAACCACACGCCACGTTGCAGTAAGCTGGGCAGTTGTTGCTAGTCAGCTCATCGCCATACGTTGTTGTAACAGTCGAGTTTCGGCGCTCAGAATACATTTGAGCCGGTGCCCAGGCGGGATGTCATAACGGCTGTGGGGGTCTATCAGCCAGCTGGTCATCCCTGCATCATTGGGCCCCAGATAGTCGGACAGGTAGCTGTCGCCAATAAACAGACATTCCTGCGGGGCTTTTTCCAGTCGCTGCAGCGCCGTGTTAAAGATTGCGGGGTGGGGCTTTCGCTGGCCAAATTCGACCGATGTCATAACATCGTCCAGCAGCTCGGTTACCCCCAGTTTTTCCAGATGCTCTTCAACCAGTGGTTTATGGTGGCAGTTGGAAATAATGGACAGGCTATAGTGGCCGTGAAGCCGTTTCAGCATGGCGGTGACTTCCAGTGGGTGATGCACACTCTGGCTCCATTCTTCCAGGTAGCGCAACAGAAAAGTATTGCGCAGTGCCGGTGTGCTCTGCGGCAGGTATTTATCACAAAACTGATCAACCAGTTCAGCCATCGAATACTCACTCAAATGTAAGCGCCCCCCTGATTCCAGTTGCTGACGTGTCTCGATAAAGCGATCAATAAAGGTGTCATAGCTCAGGCTGAGGCCTGCATCGCGTAACATCTGCCAGGAATCATCGTGTTCATGCAAGCCGATAAACGAACTGGGGTAGGTAACCAGGGTGCCAAAGAAATCAAAAAACAGGTGGCGTATGTGGGACATGGTGCCGTCTCTATGACCGAATCAGAATAGCCGCCGGGCACATCGATATAGTGGGGCGGACGGCACACAGAATGCCGGACCCGTATGACAAAGCGGTGAAGTCAGGTCATTAAAAGGGTTGCTGAGGTTGAAATCGGGCCGGGGCTGGAGACAGGCCACCGGCCCGGTGGCTCAGGGGGTGAACTGAGCGGGCAGGGGAATGCGATCCAGGTCATCAGCATAGGCTAGTGGACCCTGATAGAACTGCTGAATAAAGCCACTGGTTTCGGTTTCGCGCTCCAGTGTACGTAGCATGCGGTGGGATAACAGCAGGGCTTTGCTACCGCTTTCATTAGCGATCTTGCCAATCTCGGTGGGTGGCATATGCAGATTACGGGCGATACCACGCGCCTGCTCCGGGATCGCATTATGGGCGATCAGAAGGTCGGAATTCTGTGCCAGCCGGGTCAGGCTGTCGTAACGGTTACTCATATCACCGGAAAAAGTGATCGAGCAGCCAGCAGCTTGCACACGCCAGCCAATCGCAGCAATGGGGCCGTGGTTGACGGGGATATGGCTGAGTTGAATATCGTTGTTGAGCGGCCTGGTGGTCACCTCCAGCGGCGCCAGTGGCATATTATGTGGCTGGATTTTATAAGCGCTATTTCGGTCAGGCTCGTAATATTCGCTGAGGTAGCGAAACGCACCTTCATTGCCCACCAGTCGGCTGACAAACTGCTCAGTAGAGGGCATCAGGCGATTGCTGTCAGGTCCCATTACCTGCAGATCGGTATCGCGGCCAGCAAAGAAAGAGGCTTTGATCAACGCGGGGAAATCGGCGCTGTGATCAACGTGAAAGTGGCTGAACAGAACCGCGTTAATGTCCGCGATATTTGCGCCGCTGCGCTCCAGATTAAGACTGCTGCCAGGCCCCATATCTACCAGCACTCGGGCTTTGCCATCCAGCCAGACCAGGTAGCTGCTGCCAGCACGGGAATCATTCAGCTCTGGCCCGCCAGAGCCAAGCACCTGCAGTACAACCCGACCGGGTTCGCAGCTGGCGTAGCTGGCGGATGAAACCGCCCCTGCAAGTACGGTGGTTGCGATTAAAACGGTATAGCGCATAACACGAACTCCCTGCAAAAACTGCCATAGTGGGCTATTGAGCCGAGACGGCTGAAAAAGTTCCCCACTGAGTCCGTGTCGGTGCAGGTAAATCTCAGTTGTCTGGTGACCGCAGGATGACTGTGCGTACTGAGCCTTGCCATTCAAGTGCACGTTGGCGAGCGATCACCAATGCGGGCTCTGTTATATCGGCACTACACAGCACGTTACCCTCCGGGCTCCAGATAGTGCTACGGCCTGCGGGTTTCCAGCCGCCTGTCGGGGCGCAATGATTGGCCATCAGAACGGTTATCTGGTGCTGGCTGGCGTATTGTTGCAGTTGCTGGCTGTCATTGTTGAACCCCTCTATGGAAACCATCATGCTGCTTGCATAGATGTGGGCATGCGCGTCTACAGCGGCCTGGACGTGCTCAGGGTGACTGCTATCTGCGCAGATTGCCAGGGCAACGGGCAGGTCTTTAACCTTGATCGGGCGGCTGGCCTGGCCTGGCTGGAAAAACTGCTCCTCTCCCGGATGCAAATGTTGTTTGTAATAGGTACTGACACCATAGGGGCTAAAGACGATGCTGCCCAAAGCGGGTCTGGATTCACCTGTATCTATAGGAGCGCCTAACACCAGAGTAATCTGGTGGCGGTTAGCCAGCTGGCGAAATGGCGCTAGCCGACCATCTGTTGGCTGCAGTTTGCAGCGCTCAGCAAATGCCGGTTCATAACCGGTCAGCGAGAGCTCTGGGAACACCAGTAATTCGATTCCCTGCTCGACAGCGGCTTCTACCATTTGCAGGTGAAGTTGTATATTTCGTTCTATATCACCGGCAATGGATGGGCATTGCGCGGCTGCGATGTGAATTACAGGCACTCTAACTCCTTAGTACCCGGATAACGTGACAGAATTCATCATACCTTTAATCTACGATGAACGGCGTAACAATTTTTCATTATCTGTTCCAATATACTCTTGTAGATCAATGAAATAGAGTTTGTGCAACTTTAATGGTGTTTGATTTTTGTACGATTTATGAATGTCTTGTCAGTAACGAAGAACGCGAGCTTAAGCTGTTGAACCGGGCCAGGTTATCTGTCAGGCGGGGTGTGCTTAAAAGGGAAGAAGGTCGGTTGCTGATGCAAGGATAAAAGGCCGGAAAACCGGCCTTTTAATCAGTCGTGCTGTATTAACGTGCGGGAAGTACGTCTTTCAGTTTCTCATGCATCTCGACCATGCATTTTTCTGTAGCATCCCAGTCGATACAGGCATCGGTGACAGAAACACCGTATTGCAACTCGGACAGATCGTCTGGAATAGACTGACTGCCCCAGCTCAGGTTGCTCTCAATCATCAGGCTGGTGATTGAGTTGTTGCCTTCCAGAATCTGGTTGGCAACATTGGTTGCCACCAGTGGCTGCAAGGCCGGGTCTTTGTTGGAATTAGCGTGGCTGCAATCAACCATGATGTTATGGGGCAGTTTGGCTTTATCCAGTGCCTGCTCACACAGGGTGACACTGACGGAGTCGTAGTTTGGTTTACCGCCACCACCGCGCAGTACTACGTGGCCATACGGGTTGCCTTTAGTGTGGACAATTGAGCACTGGCCATCGCCATTGATACCCAGGAACCGGTGCGGTGCGCTGACAGAACGCAAAGCATTGGTCGCCACTTCCAGCCCACCGTCGGTGCCGTTTTTAAAGCCAACGGCACAGGACAGGCCGGATGACATTTCACGGTGAGTCTGTGACTCGGTGGTCCGTGCGCCGATCGCTGACCAGGAGATCATGTCCTGTAAATACTGCGGGCTGATCGGGTCCAGTGCTTCGGTCGCCAGTGGCAGGCCCATTTCGGCCAGCTCCAGCAACAGCTTACGGGCGATATGCAGGCCTTCTTCGATCTCAAATGAGTCGTTCAGGTGAGGGTCGTTGATCAGGCCCTTCCAGCCAACGGTGGTACGCGGCTTTTCAAAATAGACGCGCATGACCAGATAGAGAGAGTCTTTTACCTTTTCCTGCAACGCCTTGAGCTTGTGGGCATATTCAATCGCGGCCTCAGTGTCGTGGATAGAGCACGGGCCTATCACGACAAACAGACGTTTGTCTTTGCGATCCAGAATATTGCGAATGACTTCCCGACCTTCCATAACAGAGGCGGTAGCCGCTTCGCTCAGTGGCAATCTGCGTTTGAGCTCTTCCGGTGAGATCAGAACCGTATTCGATTCGATATTAAGGTTTTCTACGCGTGTATCGGTCATGACATAGTTTCCTGGTACTGCGCGGCTTTATTAGATGTTCAAAGTGTCAGTGTTAGTGCCGCGATTGGGTGCTGCGCCCGATGTGAATATACCGGTACGGGCAGCCTTTCCCGTGAGCATACGGTTACACTTTTAAAGTGCGAACTGGACTGTTGTACCACGATAAATCGTGAGGTGTAAGGGGCGGCTTATTGCTTTGCAACAAATTTCTACTTTGGTGGGGTGTTACAATAGTAGATTGCGCGCAAGGGCATTTTTGTACAATGTTACGAACTTTTCGCTCGGACGGTTGTCCCAGCGACGGTAACTAATCGGTTAAGGGCATCCTGTGGTTAAAAAGTTTTCGTTTTCAACGCTGTTAAGCCTGTTTGTAGCCTGGATGATGCTACCCGTGGTGGCCCAGGCAGGTCTGTTTGATAGCAATCCATTTGCTTCAAAACAGGGCCCGGTGGATGTTGAACAGGCATTTGTTCTTCAGCCCTCCCAGCAGGCTAATGGCCAGTTACAACTGCACTGGGAGATCCCGGATGATTACTATCTGTACCGGGACCGGATGACTATCGAGACCGATGACAGCATCAAAGTACTGTCTGAGGTGAAGTCGGACGCCAAAGAGAAAAATGATCCGTTATTTGGTCAGGTTTTTGTCTATAAGCATCAGGCTGATATCAGTCTGGCGTTAGCCAGCACGGGAGCAGGGCCTGCGGATGGCAGTGTCACCGTGACATATCAGGGATGCTGGGAGGGGGGGATATGTTACCCGCCGGTCACCAAAACGGTCCCGGTAAACGCGGTGCCAGTTGCCGCAGCAATGGCGCCTGCCACCGCTGAGGCCCAGAACGTTGCCCCGACAGTGCCTGCTGCACTGCCACAGTCGGAGCAGGACCGTTTTGCCAGTATGCTGCGTGATCGTTCACTGCTGCTGACGCTGGGGGCATTTTTCCTTGCCGGACTGGCGCTGTCATTTACGCCCTGTGTCTTTCCGATGATCCCCATCCTCTCCAGTATCATTGCCGGCCAGGGCGCGGCTATGACGACCGGGCGAGCGCTGCGTTATTCGCTGGTGTATGTACTGTCGGTGGCGGCGACTTACACGATCATTGGCATTATCGCCGGGCTGTTTGGTGCTAACTTGCAGGCAGCATTCCAGGCGCCCTGGGTGATCAGTCTGTTCAGTGCAGTGTTCGTGCTGCTGGCACTGTCAATGTTTGGCTTTTACGACCTGCAAATCCCCGCCAGCTGGCAGACGAAGCTGAGCCAGATTTCTAACAGTCAGCAGGGTGGTAATCTGATTGGCGTAGGGGTTATGGGTTTGCTGTCGGCGTTAATTGTCGGCCCTTGTATGGCAGCCCCTCTGGCGGGTGCATTGATCTATATTGGCCAGACTGGTGACCCCCTGCTTGGAGGAATGGCGCTGTTCAGTCTCAGCATGGGCATGGGTGTACCGTTGCTCATTGTTGGCGCTTCTGCCGGGCGTTTACTGCCTAAAGCGGGCGGCTGGATGGACGGAGTTAAAGCCTTTTTCGGGGTGATGATGCTGGCGTTGGCGATCTGGATGATGGATCGCATTCTGCCCACCCAGGTCACAATGCTGCTGGCGGCTATGTTGCTGATTATCTCTGCGGTCTTTATGGGCGCATTGGATCGGTTGCCAGAAAACGTCAGTGGCTGGCGCAAGCTGCTTAAGGGCTCCGGGGTTCTGGGGCTGCTATATGGTGTGGTGCTGGCTCTGGGAGTCTTTGCTGGTAGTCAGAGCTTTCTGCATCCGTTGCAGGGGCTGGTGGCTGGTGGTTCTGTACAGGAGCGCAAACTGCCATTCAACGTTGTCACCACCTCTGGGCAGCTGGATCTGTTGCTGGCTCAGGCGCAGCAGGCTAGACAGCCAGTGATGCTGGATTTCTATGCGGACTGGTGTATCAGCTGTGTCGAACTGGAGGAATTCACCTTCAAGGATGCCGGTGTGATGCAATCCCTGGCTGACTTTATGCTGATCAAACTGGATGTGACCTCCAATGACGAGGAAGCGAAGCAGTTGTATAAGCGCTTTAATGTGATTGGCCCGCCAGCGTTAATCTTCTATAGCCGTGCGGGAGTGGAGCTGAAAAACATGACGTTGATTGGCAATGTTACACCGCAGGACTTTAGCCGCCATGTTGGCTTGATTGAAGGCTGATATCAGCTTCCAGGGCTGCAGGTACAACAGCTTTAGACTGCTGGTGCCTGCTCTAAGGTGTATCGAGTGCAGTCAGGGCATTAAATAAATATGTGCTCTGAACCTGGGGAACAACCGCTGGACTAATTCTCAGATTGCAGCTGTTTCATACCGTTAATAAAAAAGGCAGAGGGTGACGACCCCTCTGCCTTTTGCGTTTTATGCTGTTGTTACCTCATCAGATAACAAATTTACCTGCTTCTGCTTTAAGGTCGGCAGCCAGCCCGGACAGCCTGTTCACCTGCTGTTCGCTCTCTTTTGCGTCGTGGGCGAGATCGTCGGCTACACAGCGTATGGTCTGGCTATTACTATTAATCTCGCTGCTGATTGCCGCCTGTTGTTCAGTCGCTGCTGAGATCTGCTCTGCCAGAATATTGATATGCTGCACAGCACTTACAATCTGCGCCAGCATGTCCTGAGCTTTGCTGGCATCCTGTACGCTATGCTGCGCCAGGTCACCACTGGCATCCATCAGTGTGGTTGCTTCCAGAGCAGAACGCTGTACAGAGTCCATCACCTGCTGGATCTCACTGGTGGAGCTGCTGGTGCGTCTTGACAGGTTACGTACTTCATCGGCGACAACGGCGAACCCCCGGCCAGCATCACCTGCACGGGCAGCTTCAATGGCGGCGTTTAATGCCAGCAGGTTGGTTTGATCTGCAATCTCTTCGATCGTGCTTAGTATGCCGCTGATGTCCTGAGCGCTGGCGTTCAGCTGGGTAACCACCTGGCTGGCAGTGCGAAGTTTCTCGGCCAGATTATTAACAGATTGCTGACTTTTTTCTACCTGGCCGATGCCTTCTTCGCCGAGGCGAAGCGTGTTACGTACTTGCTGGCTGGTATCGTCCACGTGACTGACAATGGCTGCCGTAGACTCGGCGAGCTGGCTGACCGCTTCTGCTACCTGGCTGGTTTCGGTTTGTTGCTGGTAGATTTTTTGGCCATTTTGTTCGGTCTTCTCGGCAATAATGCCTGACTGGGTACCCAGATCTGTCGCGGTGTGCTCAAGCTTGGTGATGATGGTATGCAGGAATTTCAGAAAGTGGTTAAAGTCAGTTGCGACTTTCCCTATCTCATCAGTACTGCGTGTATCAATCCGTTTGGTCAGATCCCCTTCGCCTTTGGCAATAAAGCTGAGTGCCTGGCCGACAGTTTTAAGATCTGCCAGCAGGATGTTGACGAGCAGGGTCACCGTTATGATAACGGTGATGAAGATGCCTGCACTGATCGCAATCTGGGTGGTCAGGGTTTCATCAAAGGCACGCATCTCGGTACGCTTATCCACCTCAATACCCAATAGCCATGAAGAGTTGCTGATTTTCATCAGGCGTACCAGTTTTGTACCGCTGCTGGTGTCTACTTCAACCAGCTGGTTAGCGCTGGCCAGCGTATTCACCTGGGCAGGGTCAATCGTGGCATAGAGCTGGCTGATTGGCTGCAATTGAGCGCTGGACTGCTGGTGGGCAATCACTGTGCCTTTGTTGTTGATTAAAAAGAGCTGGCTGTTGGCACCGGATTCAAAACTGGTGATTTCTTTAAACAGATCTTTCAGCTGCAAGTCGGCGCCGATGATGCCAGTAATCTTGCCATTGTTCTGCAGTGGGCGGGCGATGGTGAACATCATCTCCTGACTGGTTCTATCTTTGTAAGGACCAATCAGAACCATCTTTTGGTCTGCCATCGCCTGCTTATACCAGGGGCGGCTTCGGGGGTCATAGTTGTTTACAAAAAATGTACGGCCATTGCTGCCAATGCGAGTGCCATCGGTTAAACCAGCAAAAATAGCAATAAAATCGCCAGCTTCCTTGGTCATATTAAGCTGTTCAATAAAGGCATCTTTTTCTGCTGGGCGGCTGGCCAGGGTATTGAGCAGCTGATATTTGGAGCCAAGCCAGCTTTCAATCCCGGTGCTGACAGCGTTAGAAACCCCTTGCACCCTTTGGTCAACGTTATCTTTGGTCAGGTCTGACAGGCGAAAAGCGGAGAAGCCCGTCAATGATAGTGAGGTAATAAATACCGCAAAGATCGCCATCAAGATAATTTTTGCCCTGAGGGAAAACCCTTTCATGTATGCAGTCCTTTTTATTTTTATTGGGCAGCTGTCAGCAGGCTGGTCGAGCTGGATTATCAGTGTGTGATATATCGCTATGTTAAAGCTGTTTCCAGTGCGCTGCTACTGGCTGCAGAATGGCTTCAATATTAAGAGGAGTTGCTCAAAAATGCTATTAAATGAAGGGCTAAGAAAATATATAGTTGCCCCTGGCTCGAGTTAAGGTTTTGTTCATTTTTCAATAACGGCGGGCCTGATGTGATGAAGCAACCCTGTCTGGGTCTTGTGTTTTATCTGCTGTAACCTGCTGATGTGGCGAAAGTTTGTACATAATGCGTGTCTTTATTTTAGATACGTAAACCATATAATTTGTTATCTTTTCGTATCATTAATGTTGGTGTATGGTGAAGTAATAGCACTATCTTCGTGGCCCTGACCTTTAGGGAGCTACATAGAAAAGCATAACCACCGTGGTGAAACCGCTGAGAATGGCGCACCTCGGTCAGCAACGTTTTAGAGAGGTAATAATGACGGATATCGCGATTTTGGTAGGGACTGAGTCTGGCAATGCACAAATGGTAGCCGATGCGCTGCAGGAAGTGCTGGAAGCGTTAAGCCATGAGGTAACCCTGCATGAAGAACCAGAGGCTGAAGTGGTCGATCTGGCGAATCGTGATGTGATGATTATCAGCTGTGCTACCCATGGCGACGGCGAACTGCCAGACAATATCATTCCGTTCTGTGACTATCTGAAAGAAACAAAGCCAGACCTGTCTCATATTCGTTATGGCATTGTGGCGCTGGGTGACCAGACCTACCACCAGACTTTTTGTCAGGCGGGAAAAGATGTTGATGCCATTCTCGCCAGCTGCGGTGCTGTACGTATTGGTGAGCGGTTTGAAGTGGATGCCTGTACGCAGCCGTTACCCGATGAGGATGCACGAGACTGGGTGAAAGGCTGGGTTGAGCAACTCTGACCCTTTGTTTTATTTTCTCAAACGCCAGTCTACAGGACTGGCGTTTTCGTTCAGGGTCGGTCGTGATGGGCAGGCGAGCTGACTCGTTGATGATCGATGCAGGTATGATTTTATAATGCGAAACCGGCAGCCGGTGAGGCTGCATGATGTACTACGAGGATAATAAAAATGCATGTATACGCCATTGATGGCATTACCCCGGTGGTTGATCCCACCGCCTTTGTTCACCCAACAGCGGTACTGATCGGTGATGTGATTGTTGGGCCGCGTTGTTATGTCGGGCCAGCAGCCTGTCTGCGCGGCGATTTTGGTCGGCTGATTCTGAAAGAGGGGGCTAACTTGCAGGATACGTGCGTGATGCATGGCTTCCCGAATACGGATACGGTCGTTGAAGAGGATGGCCACATTGGCCATGGTGCAGTACTGCACGGCTGTGTGGTGAAAAAGAATGCGCTGGTGGGGATGAATGCGGTGATCATGGACGGTGCGGTTGTTGGTGAGTCGTCGATTGTTGCGGCGATGGGCTTTGTGAAAGCGAAGTTTGAAGTGCCGGACCGTACGCTGGTTGCGGGCTCTCCGGCGCGGGTAATCCGTGAACTGAGCGATAAGGAAATTGCCTGGAAAGCCGCAGGCACGCGCCAGTATCAGGATCTTGCCGTGCGCAGCCTGACTACCATGGAGCGGGTAGAACCACTGACCGAGGTGGAACCAGACCGTAAACGGATGGCGATTGAAACCAGCGATGTTATTCCGTTGTATCAGGCAAAAGCAGAAGGCTGATTGCGAAGAAGCAACGAATCAGCCCGTCTGTTGTTCTGCAGGAGGCTGGTAGAAATGAGGCCACTGCTGCTGCACGACCGGGCCATCATCAGCCATGGTGTGGCAGGTGTTCAGCATCGGGGGTGGCTGGTTACCATCAGACCAGTTTTCACGGGCCTCGCGGGCGGTATGCGTTGCCTGAAAAGCGGTGGTTGCAACGGGGCCGAGCAGTTCCAGCAAATGGGTGCAGCCTTGGGTGCCACTAAACAGTTCTCGTGTTTTACGGGTAAAGCCGGGGGCGATCTGCAGCCCGATTAACTGTCGATAGTATTGGGCAATGTCAGGGCAGATTCGGTAAGGGGTGTAATCCATGCTGGCGGCGACATCCAGGATATTCAGCTCCAGATCGATGGTCAGGCGGATCGACATGCCGTGCAGTGGTTCGCCTGCCGGGATGGTGCCATTGTTGCGCTCTCTACAGGTCAGATCTGCGGTTTTCAGATCAGTCAGGTGCCCCTCAATATCCCAGAGTCCATCCTCACGGGCGTAGCCTTCGCATAAAACGCGGCGGGTATGGTGTAGCTTACGTGGCTGGGGGGAGGGTAGTGGCATAGTGGGACAGCTTCCTTTGATACGGCGAAAGGGTCGGGTCGGGTCGGGGATTATACTGATTTTTAGGCAGATGTATCGTCAGAACGCCCAGCGACTGAGGCTGGGCGTTCTGAGGGTATCGGAGGGGTGTTGATCAGTTCAGCAATGCCAGCATCTGCTCGACAGAATTGAATTTCTCCCGAGGCTTGCCGTCTTCGGCACGGGCCAGTTCAGCCTGGTTTATGGTCTGCCAGTCGGTGAATGACACGATTCGAACCCCACGCTCTGCCAGCAACGGCCCCATTACGTCATAGCCTGCACTGTCGCCTTGCGGAGGGTTGGCTTCCAGATCGGCCATGATCTGTTTGGCCACTGCCATGGAGTCGGCACGGTTGGCAGGGATGACGCCCTGGGGGCCGCGTTTGCACCAGCCCGCGGTATAGACGCCTGCCTCTACGCAACCCTCATCGTTTTTGACAATGCCCCGTTTTTCATCAAAAGGCATACCGCCGATGGCTTCGCTACGGTAGCCGATGGCTGGAATGACCGTTTGTACATCCAGCTGAAAAGTTTCACCTGACGGCTGAGCGCGGCCATCAATCAGAGTGTTTTTCGCCAGTTGAAGACCGCAGACTTTACCGTTATCACCGATGACTGCTACCGGTGATGCACAGAACATCAGATGTAGACGTAGTGGCTTGCTGTCTGGCGTATTGATGGCATAGCTGCGCAGGGTCTCGAGATTTTTCTCGATCGCTTTAGCGGCTTTTGGGTCCATGCCGTCGGGCAAACTGTCGGGTAGCTGGTCAGGCTCTACCAGAGCGACGCAGCGCTCCAGTTCGCAAAATTCACTGAGTTCAACATTGGTGAAGCTGGCCTCGACGGCACCACGACGGCCAATCAGATAGATATCCTGCACCGGCGAGGCTGCAATGGCGGTCTGTGCGGCGCTGGTAATATCCGAGCTGTTCATCTCGCTGCTGGTTTTGGCCAGGATGCGGGCGATATCCAGCGCCACGTTGCCGTTCCCAATGATTGCAATGCCATTGCTGTTAAGGTCCGGGTTCAGCCCGGCCTGGTCCGGGTGGCCGTTATACCAGGCCACAAACTCACCGGAGCCATAGACGCCTGCCAGATCCTCACCAGGGATGCCCAGTTTACGATCGCGCAGTGCACCAATGGTCAGAGCGATTACATCATAATTCTGTTTCAGCTCGTCGTAGCTCAGGTCACTGCCAATGTTGACGTTGCCGACGAAGCGGACATTGTCCCGGCTCAGGGTGCGTTCAAACTGACGAATGATGTTTTTGGTGCCCTGGTGGTCTGGTGCAACACCCGCTCGGACCAGGCCAAACGGTGTTGGCAGGCGGTCAAAAATGTCTACCTGTGCGTCGATGACTTTCTTCGACAGCATATCGGCGATATAGCAACCTGACGGGCCGCTACCCACAATTGCGATGTTGATCATAACGCTGTCTCCAATAATTCAGCGGCCAGCCTGGGCTGGCTTTCCAGTTGTTGTTGTTTTCTGGCGCCCTGTCATCGGGAGAGAAAGTGACAAGTGCAGTGCTATACGGGTGTTAATAAGCAGCCGTGGCCGCCATGTCTGTTACAAACCGCCAAAGCGCTTATAAAAACGTGGCGCGGGTTCTGGCAATGGGCCGTCCGCGGTCTCCTGGGTATCGCTCAGGTGCTGTTCTGCACCCGCCTGAATCAGGCGGTAAATATTGCGACACAGAATACGTGCCGAGGTGCCAGCCCAGTCGGCGGGCAGCAGTTTTTCCGGCAATAGCGGGTCACGCAGCAGTAATCGGCGGTAATGATGGATCAACAGCGTACGCAGCTGAAAACACTGCTCAGGGTCCAGGCTTTCCGCGCCTTCAAGCGCTCGCAGGATGGGTCTGAACTGGTCCAGAAACAGCTGATAGTTATCGCTCAGGGCCTGCAGATTCCAGCATTCATGCACCATCTCTTTCAAGGGAGCTGAGGTATGGCTGCCGACCAGTTGTGACTCCATATGGATCACGTCGCCGGTGACACACAGCTCCTGCAAGGTGTTATTCACTTCCTGCATATCGGCCATCGGGTGAGCCATAATGCCAGGAGCAACGTTACCGAAACCTTGCCATTCCAGCTCTTTTTTCACCACTTTTTTCAGCTCGTTATCCAGCTGAGTGGTGAGAATCATATCCCATTTGCCATCCCACTCCGGGTACAGCTCGGCATAGATGCGTTTGAATGCACTTTCAAAGCGTCGGCGTCCGGTGTCGGTCAGGCTGTAATAGCTGCGCCGCCCAACCTGAGTTGACGTCAGCCAGCCTTCTTTTGTCAGCCGGAATATAGAGGTCCGCACCAGGCGCTGGTTTAGCCCGAGTGGTTCCAGCAGCTTGATCAGACTGCCAAGCCAGACCGTACCACCGCGTGGCGAGATGGCATCCCCATAAATGGTGATGATCAGGGAGCCGCCACGGATTGGCCTTTGTGCTTTGAACTCTTCAGCGAGTTCTTCAATACAGCGAAGTTTAGTCATTCAGAACCGTAACACGATAAGGCCAGGTGATTCCGCGGCTGGCTGATAGGCCTGAAGTCCGCGAACTGCGTGAATTCTAAGGTTAAACCGCCCTGTCATCAACTTCCTGCTGGGCTATGAGGCTGTCAGTAACAGCCACAACGAAAGTGTTGACATGAACAGAATGATACACTAATTTTGTTTTCGGCGTCGGATTTTGTGTCATAATACACAGGGTTGGGAGAGCGGCGTTTAATCAGGTTTGCGATAGTTAATGTGCGAATAATCGGAGAATAAGAAATGAAAACCTACGATAAGGGTGACAAGCTGCCGGAACACTACAAGGAATGTCTGATCAACCTGATGACGTTCCAGGCGGATTCTGAATACGCCGGTGCTCAGCGCGTAGCTGAAAACCATCGTTTCGCGCCGCGTCCGGAAGAAGCGTACCGTCTGTCCAAGAAAGTTATGGAAGAGATGGGCCACGGTTATTACATCTGGAACCTGCTGCGCGATCTCGACGTTGATGTGGACAGCCGCCTGCACCACCTGGCGTCCAACTCCGAAAACCCGGATCCAAAAGTTGTTAACGTGATCAATGGCTTCCGTAAGGAAAACTGGTCTGCGTTTTTCGAGTGCTGGGAAGATGTGGCGCTGTTCTCGACCGTGGTTACGCCAGCAGCAGTTGCCTTCCTCGGCCAGTACCGTGATTGTTCTTACCTGCCATGGGCACGGGTGAACGTACGTATTCATAAGGAAGAGCATGGCCACCTGGCGTTCGGCGTCTGGGCATCCAAGCGTTGCATCGAATTCGGTGGTGATAAAACCCGTGAATTCATGCAGGAACGTATCGCCAAGTTCATGCAGATGGGTCTGGGCTTCTATGGTCGTCCATCCAAAGGTAAAGGCTCCTCAGAGATGTTTGACATCTACCATGAGTACGGCCTGAAAGTGAAAACCCCGGAAGAGCTGCAGACTGAATACCTGGAGCTGCTGGAAGATCGTCTGACGGATATTGGCTTCGAAGTACCGAAGGGTATTGAAGCAGATTACGATATGCGTATCGGTTACGGTGTTGAATAACTAAGTAATAAGGAGTGTCCACCATGATCGTACCATCCCCGGATCAACTGGTTGAAGATAATGTAAGTGTGCTAGCCAAATTTGGTTATCAGCCCTTTGGTGGCGTCGATGAGGACTGGTCGGCCATGTGGACGCTGCTTAAAGGCGATTTCACAACAGTGGAAATGCCAGACATTGCAGACTTTGACGGGTTGTCATTAAGCCAGCAGGAAGCGGCGAAAATCTACATGCGTCGCCGTCTGATTGCGGATCGATTTTTTGAAGAGTGCCGTAAAGGTCAGGCTGAGCTTTACCAGGGTATTGATACCGAGCTGGTAGAGCGTTATACCCTGGCGCGTGATGCCTATGAAGACAGCGTTAACCACTTTGGTGAAGCGCGGGAAAAACTGGCAGATGTGTTACGAGGCGTGTACTGGTAATTCTGCGAGTTTGTGTAATGTAAAAAGGCCACCTTGACATTATCAGGTGGCCTTTTTTGTATCTGTCAGTGGGGGTAATGGGTAAAGCTAAGTAAGCCATCTTGATAGTTATCAATGTATCCGGGATTAGTGGTTAAAATCGGCTGCTCAGGTACGAAAGGAGAAACGGTTTCAGGCCGAGTCCTTGGTATGCTACGTCGCACAGGCAGAGGGTCTGTGGCGAGCATATTCGGTTAGATCTGCTGTTGTGTATCTTATGTACGGCGGGGAATGAGGGGGGCGAGGTAAAGTGATACGTTATTCTGTTGTACGTATGGCATCACAGGTTCTGATTTTACTGTTAGCAATCGTTGCTACGGCGGCTTCGGCAATGGAGGCTGTGCGTATAGGCTCCTTTCTCGCATTAAGTGGCCCAGCTGCGTATCTAGGGCAGCCGGAACTGAAAACGCTCCAGCTCTACATTGATAAGCTTAATGCTGAAGGCGGTGTGCTCGGGCGCTCTCTTGAGCTGGTGTACTACGATACGGGTGGCAGCGCGGGTGAGGCCCGAAAGGCTGTTAAGCGGCTGGTTGATCAGGACGAGGTTGACCTCCTGATTGGTGGCACGACGTCTGGTGCCTCGATGGCGGTGATTCCGCTGGTCATGCGGGCAAAAATTCCTTTTATATCCCTGGCCGGTGCCAACGCAATTGTAGAGCCGGTGAAGCACTGGGTGTTCAAAACGCCTCATACCGATCGTATGGCGGTGGCAAAAGTCTTCAATGATATGCATAACCGGGGAATCCGCCGTGTGGCGTTGATTTCCGGGCGCGGAGGTTTTGGAAAATCTGGCCGACGCCAGGCGCTGGATCTTGCTGCCGGGTACGACATAGAAATTATTGCGGATGAAAGTTACGGCCCGGTTGACCAGCAGATCGATCGCCAGCGTCGACGTATTTTCAGCCAGGAGTACATCGATGCTGTTTTCAATATCGGTTTTGGTGAAGGGCCCGTCATGGTGACGAAGCAGTTGCGGCGACATCACCCAGGCGTAGCGTTGTATCAGTCCCACGGCGTTGCTTCCCAGCGTTACATTGATCTCGCTGGTCAGGCAGTAGAAAACGTACGTTTACCGGCAGCAGCGTTACTGGTAGCTGATCAGCTACCCGAACAGAATGCGCAGCGTGAGCTGCTGCTTGATTTTCGCCGGTATTACTGGAGTCACTATGGAGAGCCAGTGTCCACGTTCGGCGGCCATGCATGGGATGCCCTGATGTTAGCTGTGCAGGCGATGCGTGATGCTCAGACCCTCAATCCCTTTGCTGTACGAGATGCGCTGGAGCGCGTTCACGGTTTTATCGGCACCGGGGGGGTTGTCAATATGAGTCCGGATGATCACCTCGGGCTGGGGGTGGATGCGTTTAAAATGCTTGAAATTCGGCAGGGGCGCTGGGTGTTGGCAGAATAATCCGGCCAGATATGTACAGAGAGGCTCAGGGGATGTATTGTTAACATGTTAAGTATTTTTTTGTTTCCATAACAGAAATAATGTTGTGATCCGGTCTTCGGTTATAGCGCTGTAAAAATAGGATATTGTTTGACCGTTATCAATGGATAGCCTGCAGTCAGGTACAGTCTGTACAGTAGCGGGATAACCTGATACAAATAAGCCGTCTAGATGCATAATTTCTGTAGTATTAGAAAGTACGCAGTAATACTGGCCTCAGGTCAGGGCATGCACATTTCCAGTAGCAGTGAACGCTGCTGGCATTATAAAAATAACCAATCGCGTAGTAAGCGCGTGTCTCATGCCAGGAGATTTAAAATGATCAGAAGAAACTTCCTTAAAGCGGCGGCGACAGTATCGCTGGGCCTTTCACTGTCTGCCGGTGCTATGGCTGATACCACCATGCGAATCGCCAGCTGGTTGCCACCGACCCACCCTCAGAATGCGGTGGTTTGGCCGACCTGGGGTAAGTGGATTGAAGAGGCCACGCAAGGTCGGGTAAAAATCAAGATTGAATATGGCATGGGCCACCCGAAAACAATGTTTGAACTGGTTGAAGATGGCGTTGTTGATGCCAGCTTCAGCTACCACGGCTATGCACCGGGTCGTTTCAAACTGACTCAGGCGGTTGAGCAGCCATTGCTTGGTGCCAGCGCTGAAGCGGCATCTGTTGCCCACTGGCGTATTAATGAGAAGTACTTCGCCAAGGCGCAGGAACATGAAGGTCTGGTACTCGCGGCACTGTTTACCCACGGCCCGGGTCAGATTCATATGGCAGACCCGATCAGCTCTCTGGCTGACCTTAAGGGTAAAAAAATCCGTATTGGCGGTGGCGTCCAGGGTGAACTGGGTAAGCGGCTGGGCGTGACGGCGGTAGGCGCACCTGCACCTAAAGTGTATGAAATGATGCAGCAGGGCGTTATCGACGGCGTTTTCATCCCGATGGGCGAGCAGAAAACTTTGCGTCTGAAAGAAGTTGCCCGCAATGTTGTGGCGCTGCCGGGTGGCATGTACCTGGGCAGCTTCTCCATGTTCATGAACCCTGAATTCCTTGATGGCCTGAGCGCTAAAGACCGCGAAGCGGTATTGAGTGTATCGGGCGAAAAACTGTCTGCTCTGGCCGGTCGTGCCTGGGATGCGGGTGATGATGAAGGTTACAAAGCGGCTAAAGAGGCTGGCGTAAACCTGAATATAGTAAATACCTCTGATGCAATCGCAAAAGAGTTCCGTGACCTCACCAGCGGTATGGACGACGCCTGGGTTGAGCATGTTGCAGATCGTGATGTAGATGCGAAAGCCGCTCTGGAAGAGCTGCGTAGTATTGCTCGCAACTACGGTAAGTAAGGGATCTAAATATGACGTTTAGTGCCTGGATTTCAGCGCACTACGAAGAGCAGGGGCCGATCAAATGGTTGGCCTTTGCTCTGGAGTTGATCGCAGCGGTAACGCTGATGGCCTTGATGCTGCTGACCTGTGCAGACGTGGTAGGCCGTTACTTCTTCGACAACTCAGTAGATGGCGCGACAGAACTGACCGAGATTGGCATTGCCATTCTTATCTTTGCAGAAATGCCTGTGATCACCTGGCGTGGTGGTCATGTAGTAGTGGATATTCTTGATCGTATGTTAGGCAATGCCGTGCTTAAAGCACTGGGACTGTTCTCTGCTTTTCTGATTTCAACTTCGCTCTACTTTCTGGCTGAACGCATTTATTTTCTTGCGGCGCGTTCTATGCGTCGTGGCGAAGTCACCGAGTATCTGGAAATTCCAGTCGGGCTGGTCGTGCAGTATATCGCCGTGATGAGCTGGGTGACGGCGGGGGCGATGATCACGTATGGCGTTTATCGCTTGCTGTACCTGAATCGAAACTGATAACAACTATAAATTCCAGAGTGTGTTCCGCATGATAACTGCGTTGATCGGCTTTGCTATTCTCTTGATTCTGATCGTAGTAATACGGATACCGATTGCCTTTTCTATGGGCATTGTCGGATTCTTCGGATTCGCTGCGATGCAGGGGCTGACGTTTGACAATATGATGGATTTTCGCTGGACCGGCGCTTTATCCATGGCCTCCAAGCGAGTGGTTGATACCGCACAGGAATATAGCCTGTCGGTTATACCACTGTTCATTCTAATGGGTAACCTGGTGACCAAGTCGGGATTGTCCCATGAACTTTACCGCGCCTCTTATGCCTTTCTGGGGCATAAAAAGGGTGGCTTATCCATGGCAACAGTCGTGGCTTGCGGTGGTTTTTCCGCGATCTGTGGTTCCAGTCTGGCGACCTCGGCAACCATGGCAAAAGTGGCGATGCCACCGATGCGCAAATACGGTTACTCCGACGAGCTGGCGACAGCGTCTATCGCTGCCGGTGGCACCCTTGGGATTCTGATTCCCCCCAGTGTGATTCTGGTGATCTACGGGCTACTGACTGAAACCAGTATCCGTGAGTTGTTTGCTGCCGGCTTTATCCCCGGTGCGATCGGTATTTTTCTCTACCTGATGGCCGTGCGCTGGGTGGTCTGGCGTAATCCGGCGGAAGGCCCCTGCGGTGAAAAGATGGACTGGCCTGAACGCCGTGAAGCCTTGAACGGCGTCTGGGGTGTGCTGATTCTGTTTACTGTGGTAATGGGCGGTATTTATATGGGCATCTTCACGCCGACTGAGGCGGCGGGGATTGGTGCCGGTGGTGCTTTTCTGATTGCGCTGTCACGTAAAACGCTGAATTTTGCCAGCCTGTTCGACATCCTGACGGATACGGCACGTACCTCGGCGATGCTGTTTGGGGTGCTGATTGGTGCGCTGATCTTCTCCAACTTCATCAACCGGGCAGGCTTACCGTCTGACTTGCTTGAGTTTGTCAGTGCACTGGATGTTGCACCGATGGTGGTGATCCTCTGCATTCTGCTGATCTATATCGTATTGGGTATGGTGTTTGAAAGCCTGTCGATGTTGCTGCTGACGGTGCCGATCTTCTTCCCACTGGTACAGAGCATGGGCTTTGATCTGGTCTGGTTTGGTATCGTGGTGGTGGTGGTGACTGAAATCAGTCTGATTACGCCGCCGGTGGGGATGAATGTATTCGTGCTCAGTGCAGTGTTGCGTGATGTTAAAGCCAGTACGATCTTTAAAGGGGTAACGCCATTCTGGTGTGCAGATATTATCAGGCTGATATTGATTACGCTCATAGCGCCAATATCACTGATCCTGCCAGAGTTGTTGTATCGCTAACGGGTGCGAAAAGAGCCCGTAAGGGCTCTTTTTTGTTGCGGCCACTTATCTTTTATACGGAAACCCGCCTCGGTCGGCTGCACCGGGCAAGGAGACCTGCAATGCTTCCTGACGTTAAAAAAATTCTGTATGCGTCTGATATCGAACAGGGATCACGGCCCGCTTTTCGGGCGGCCGTTAGCCTGTGTGGTCACTATGATGCTGAGATTACCTTTTTGCACGTAATCGAACCGCTCAGTGCGTCGGCACAGAGCATCGTGAAAACCATGATGAATGATGCATCCCTGCTGGAGCTGCATGATGACAGCCTTCAGCATTTGCGTGAAATACTCAAAGAACGGATTGATGCCTTTTGCGAGAGCGAGCTGGAACCCCAGGAACGACCCGCTGAAAACCAGATAGCGACCCGGGTTGAAGAGGGCGCCCCGGATCAGGTGATTCTGCGGGTAGCCGATGAGATTGATGCCGATGTGATTGTAATGGGCTGTCGCAAACATAATGCCGTAAGCCAGTTTTTGCTGGGCTCTACGGCCAACAAAGTGATGCATCAGAGTCAGCGTCCTGTGCTGATTGTTCCACTGAAGAAAAGCTGATCTGCCTGTGCCGGTATTTTCTACATACCGGCATGATTCCCCTGGACCCGGTAGCTAATTTCAGCCAGTCAGCCACGGGGTGCCACTGAATTTCATTTTATAATTTCCATAGTCGAATTAATGTTGTTCGGTGAAGCCCGGTTAAACTGGCGCTCAATTCCGGTATCTTTTTGCTACACGATGACTTACATCAAGGCACGGTAGCGCAATAGCTGGCCGCACGCGGTCTCGAATGCTAGCCCTCTGTTTTACCGTCAGACCTATAACAACAGGAATCAGTTATGTCCAAGAAGCCCTTTGCATCCTCAGCGGATCTCGGTGTAAAAACAGAAACTCTGGAAATTCTGGGTGATGGTATCTACGCCCTGACGGCCGAAGGTGACCCGAACATTGGCGCAGTTGAAGGTGAAGATTTCATCGTTGCGTTTGAAGCCCGTGCCACACCAAAAGCGGCTAGCGACTGGCTGGAACAGCTGCGTCAGCACACGGATAAGCCGGTTAAATACCTGGTGCTGTCCCACTATCATGCGGTGCGTGTACTGGGTGCCGAGGCTTTCAATGCTGAGTCAATCATTGCCCATGAAAATACCAAATTCCTGATCGAAGAGCGCGGTATGCAGGACTGGGCATCTGAGTATGGCCGTATGCCACGTTTGTTCCGCGAGCCCGACGGCATCAAGGGGCTGACGCACCCGGATATCGTATTCAACGACCGACTGGAAATCCCGCTCGGTGGTGATCGTGGCAATCTGGTGCTGGAATACTGTGGCCGTGGCCATACAGCGGGCGATATCTGTGCCTGGATTCCAAAGCAGAAAGTACTGTTCGCCGGTGACCTGGTGGAAGCCGCGGCAGCACTGTACACCGGTGATGCGTTCCATTTTGACTGGGCTAGCAAGACGCTGGACAAAGTGAAAGCCTATGAAGCCGAAGTACTGGTCGGTGGCCGTGGCGCGGTGGCTCGTGGTCGTGATGAGGTGGATGCTGCGATTGAGCAGACCCGTGGTTTCCTCAATGGCATGATTGAAAAAGTAGGTGAAGTTCACAAACGTGGTGGCACGGTGAAAGAAGCCTTCGAGTCTACCCGTGATCATCTGGCACCGAAGTTTGGTATGTGGCCAATCTTTGAGCACTGCCTGCCGTTCGATGTGCAGCGCCTGTGGGATGAGTTTGACGGTACCGACTGGCCACGCATCTGGACTGATGAGCGTGATCAGGAAGTCTGGGATAAGCTGCAGGACTGATCGCCAATCATATGCGATGACTCAGTGCCTTAGGGGCTGAAATCAAGAACCCTGTGTCGTCTGACACAGGGTTCTTTTTTGTGCGCCAGGCATGGCGCGTAGCGCCGTGACTGGCGCTGTTCCAGTACACATGGTGGTGGCTGGATGATTTGGTGGTGAAAGTCCACTATCGGCCCGGCAAGGGGAACGATTAGCCGAACAGCA